>SESG01009742.1_pt1 | contig 22622 bp, 12 predicted proteins | sample 3171421 | NCBI WGS metagenome assembly SESG01 (sample SAMN10866946, study PRJNA518727) | freshwater metagenome | biome: subpolar coniferous forest; feature: holomictic lake; material: water; isolation source: holomictic Lake 227, 6 m and 8 m depth | place: Canada: near Kenora, Ontario | collected...
GAAGGGACCCCGGGGCTTGATGGGCTTATTTTACCGGGCGTCCGCCTTGCAGCAGGACTTTTCTGGAGAGTCTGATCTTACCGTTGCTATCCATGTCAAGGACCTTGACCTGGACTTCTTCGCCCATCTTCAGAACATCTTCCACATGCTGTATGCGCTGTGTGTCGATCTCGGAGATGTGCAGCAGGCCCTCTTTGCCGGGAAGGATCTCGACGAACGCGCCGAATTCCTTGATGCCGGTCACTTTACCGGTATAGACGGCGCCTATTTCCACTTCCATGGTGTAATAGCCCACCATCGTTTTGGCAGCCTCGAGGCTTGCCCGGTCGGTGCAGGAGATGAATATCGAGCCGTCGTCGTCAACTTCTATATCGGCGCCGGTCTTCTCGATGATACCGCGGATGTTCTTTCCGCCCGGCCCTATGAACTGGCCGATTTTTTCTTTAGCGATATGCATCTTGGCTATGCCGGGTGCGTATTTGGAGATGTCGGTTCTCGGGGCGGGCATATACTCTTCCATGAGGTTCAGTATGTGGTTCCTACCCGCGGTCGCCTGTTCTATAGCTTCGGCAAGTATGTTCAGCGGTATGCCGGTGGCTAACTTCACATCCATCTGGAAAGCTGTTACGCCTTTCCTGGTGCCGGTCAGCTTGAAGTCCATGTCGCCGAAGTGATCTTCGAATCCCGAGATGTCGGAGATTACAGCGTGCTTTGAGCCGTCGGTGATGAGTCCCATGGCTATGCCTGAGCAGGCGGCTTTCATCGGCACGCCCGCGTCGAACATCGCCAGCGAGCCGCCGCAGACGGAGGCCATGGACGAAGAGCCGTTGGACTCCAGGATATCGGAAACGATCCTGATAGTGTACGGGAATAAGTCTTCTGAGGGCAGCAGCGGCGTCAGCGCGCGTTTGGCGAGCGCGCCGTGGCCTATCTCTCTTCTGCCGGGTCCCCTGTCGGGGCGGACTTCGCCGGTGGAATAGCCGGGGAAGTTGTAATGAAGCATGAATTTATCCAGGGAGCGGCCTTCCAGGTCGTCCAGGATCTGCTTGTCGGCCGGGGTGCCGAGGGTCACTGTCGCCATGGTCTGGGTCTGGCCCCTGGTGAACACGGCTGAGCCGTGAGTCCTGGGAAGGAAGCCGGCCTGCATGGTGATATTGCGAATCTCGTCGGTTTTCCTGCCGTCGGCGCGAAGTCTTTTTTCCAGTATCTGCGCCCTTGAAAGGGTGAAGATGATCTCTTCCATCAGGGTCTTTACCTGGAAGGAAACGGTTTTTTCTTCGGGGAATTTCTCAGCCATCTCTTTTATGAGACCGTCTTTGACCTCGGAAATGGTGCTTTCAAGAACTTCCTTGGAAGGGAAGGAAGAGAGCAGCTTTTCAATAGCCGGCTTGCCTTTGGCTTCAACGGCGGCTTTGATCTCCGGTTTTATCACTGGCATCGGCACAAGGGTTTTGGGCTTGCCGCAGGCTTCGCGGAGCTTTATCTGCAGATTGCAGAGCTTGTCAATTTCCGGCTTGCAAAGTTCCATGGCGGCGATGAGATCTGTATTGGGGATCTCTTTGCCCCCGCCTTCGCACATTAATATGCCTTTGAGAGTGCCGGAGATAACGAGCTCAAGCTCGGCTCCCTGACGCTGCTCAAAAGTCGGGTTGAGGATGAATTTACCTTCTATCTTCCCTACTCTGGCGGCGGCCACGGGGCCGTTGAACGGTATGTCTGATATCATCACGGCCGCGGCCGCGGCGTTTATGGCCAGCACATCAGAGTCATTCTGACCGTCGCTGGAGATGACAAGGGAAACCACCTGAGTTTCGGTGTTGAAATATTCCGGGAACAGCGGCCTTAAAGTGCGGTCCGAAAGTCGGGACGCCAGTACTTCTTTCTCGCGGGCTTTCCCCTCTCTTTTAAAGAAGCCGCCGGGGATCTTGCCGGCCGCGTAGGTCCTTTCTTTGTAATCCACGGAAAGGGGTACGAATTCCGGCGGATTATCCTTGGGCTTTTTGGCCTGCACGCAGGAGGCCAGCACCACAGTCTCGCCGCAGCGGGCCATCACTGAGCCGCCGGCCTGCTTGGCCAGAAGCCCGGTTTCGAACGAAATTATCTTATCTCCGACCTTTTCTTCAAGGCGGACTATTTTGGGTTCGGTCATTGTTATTATTTCCTTAAGCCTAATTGCTTGATTACTTTTTTGTACTCTTCACGGTTGACCCTTTCGAGGTAAGTGAGAAAGTGTTTTCTCTTGTTAACGAGAATGGAAAGGCCGCGCTTGGTGGCATGGTCTTTGGGGTTGGTGGTGATATGTTTGGCCAGATACTGGATCCTTTCGGTCAGCAGGGCGACCTGCACGGATGAGGAGCCTGTATTGACGGGGTTAGCGGAGAATTTTTCCACTATTTCTTTGGTTTTCTGTTTGGTTGTTGGCATTATTTAGTCTCTCTTATTAAGATTTTTATCTTGAGACTATTATAGGAATTCTCGCGGTTTAAGTCAACACGACCGCGGGCCGGTAAAGCGCCCCGGACCTGTATCAGGCGGATGTATAGTGATTTAAAGACGGCGGCCAGGATGCGCCGCGGCTGTCTACCCCCCGTGCTTTTTGGAAAATATATTCTTCAGCCGCATTATCAATATTTCTTTCTTAACCGGCTTGCGTATATAATCAAGGGCGCCAAGCGCGAGGCCGCGCTCTTCTGATTCGGCGGCCTCGTGGGAGGTGAAGAACACCACGTCCACTTTTATGTTTTTCTGATTAAGCATCTCAAGAAGGCGCAGCCCGTCCAGGTTTGGCATGTCTATATCGGAAAGCACAAGGTCAAACTTTTCGCTCCCAAGGCGAATAATGGCCTCTATTCCGTCTTTCACCGTTGTTACACTGTAGCCCGCTTCCGCTATTGCCTTTTCAGCGAAGACAAGCAGATCGGGGTCGTCATCCACGACAAGTATTTTTTTCGGCTTCGCAGCCTGAAGCGGTTCTTGGGCCGGGTTATGTTCCGCGCTGGTCTCCGTTTCCTGGGCGGGGGCTGCCGCGGGCCCGGTCTCAGCAGGCACGAGCAGATTTTCGTCCTCAGGGACAGCCACCGGAGCCGCTCCGAGGTCCTCGGCTAGGACTTTTTCGTAGGCGTCGCGGAACGAGATATAGCCATCGGCCACCTTAGCCAGGGCGGCGTCGGTGATAAGGGTCACATTGCCGCGCCGCAGGGATTCCCGTATAGCGGAAACGGAAGTGCCTGAACGTATCATCTCGGCTACTTCCGTGGTTATGGATATTATCTCATAAACGGCTTCCCGGCCATTATATCCGGTATTCTTGCAGGCGGGGCAGCCAACCGGATGTCCCGTCTGGCGCGGAGCGGGGCGGCTGAATCTGTCAAAAACATGCCGGATTTCTTCATCCGCGGGCTTCATCGCCCTGCATTTAGGGCAAAGGCGCTTGATGAGGCGCTGGGAAACGATTGCCAGCATTGTGTCGGCGATCTGCGACCGCGTCACACCCAGGCGCTCCAGGCGGAAAACCGCCGTGGTGGCGTTGGAGGTGTGCATGGTGCTTACGGTAAGGTGGCCCGTGCTTGAAAAATCCAGCGCTATCTGGGCCGAAACTTTGTCGCGGACCTCGCCCAAAAAAAGTATATCGGGGTCCTGGCGCACGGAGGATTTAAGCAGCGCGTCAAATGTGACGCCTGATTTATCGTTTACCTGCTGCTGGTTGGCGTGGGGGATGCGGAATTCTATGGGATCCTCTACGGATATAAGGCTGCGCCGCTGGCAGTCCATGTTTGAAAGGAAGCTGTAAATGGTCGTGGTTTTACCGGAGCCGCTGGGACCGGCTAAAATCAGCATGCCCTGGGTCTTGGACGAAAGGAGCAGCATAGTTTCCGACTGGGCCTTGTCCATTCCCAGCTCACGCAGGGTCTTTGGTTTGGCCTGGGGTTCAATCAGGCGTAGGACCATGCTCTCCCCGTAGTTCGTGGAGGTTGTGGCCAGGCGCAGGGTGAACCTCCTTTCGCCCAGCGCGGCGACAAAAGCTCCGTCCTGCGGGCGCCGCCTTTCCGTTATATCCATGCCGGCCAGAACTTTAAGGCGCGTGACCGCCATAACCGCGGTGGTTGTTTTGAGCCTGGTGAATTCCTTAAGGTCGCCGTCTATTCTGAAGCGTATCGAGGTGAAAAGTTCCTTGGGCTCCATATGTATGTCGCTGGCCCGCTCCTGTATGGCCGCCTCTATCAATTTGGAAGTTATATATTTGACAGGGCTTTCTTCAACCTGCTCGCCCAGGGTCTTTTTTTCGGTTAAAGTGGAGACCTCTTCAGTTTCCACGGAGAGGCCTTGCTCATCTTCATCTCCCCCCCCCGGATCCTGCGTGAGATGGTAAAGGTTGGATATGGAATCCGGATCCGCGACGGCGAGCGAATATGGCTCCTGTATCATGCGCCCGAGCAAGTCCACAAGCTCAAAGTCAAAGGGGTTAGAAAGCACCACAAGCAAGCCTTTCTCATCCTCAGCCAGAGCTACGATATTCCTGCCCCTCATGAACTTTGCGGGAAGCACGCCCAGCTTAATATTGTCGGGATTGATTATAGGTATGAACGGCAGGTTTAAGAACCCGGCTATGGTTTTAGCGGCCTCGGATCTGGAAAATTTAAGCTGCCCCAGCACGGCGTAGACGTCGGCATGGGACATTCTTTTTACCGCCTCAGGATTTATCTCGCCCGGCCCTCCCGGAGCAAGCAGCGACTGCCTGAAAGTAGTTATGGATCCGGTATTTACGGCGCGCGGTTGAGGCGCGGGGGGCGTTGCCCAATGGAGGCTCTTTGCAATGTGGCCGCTGATTAGAGGGATAAGCTGCGCTCCCTTGAAAGGTTTGGAGACAAAATCCACGGCGCCGAGCGACAGCGCTTTCATCTTATCGGAGTATTGATTTAAAGCGGTAAGAAAAATAATCGGCAGCTCTGAAGTCTCGGGCTGCCTTCGCAGCGCGGCGCAGACGTCGTAACCGCTCAGTGCCGGCATCATTATATCCAGCAGTATCAGGTCCGGCTTCACCCTGACGGCGCAGGCGACGGCGTCCTTCGGATCGGAGAGCGTAGTCACCTGGAACCCGGCGTTGGAAAGAGTGACGCTCAGCAGCTCCAGTATATCCCGATCGTCGTCTATGCAGAGCACTTTATTCATAAATTATTTCCAGATTTTCAATATAGTCCGTAAGCTCGGAGAGGCGTTCGGCAATTCCCGCCGCGTCGCCCGCCGCGGACATGATCTCAACTTGTTTCCCTAATTCTGAAATCCGGTCAAAGCCATAGCCGCCGCCGGAGCCGGCAAGTTTATGCCCGGATTTCCGTAAAGATTCCAGATCCCCGGCCGCGTGAAAAGCAAAAAGTTCAGGTAGCTCCCTGCGCCTTGCTTCAAGATAGCCTGGCACGATATCCCGCAAATCCTTGTCTATGGAAACCTTGTGCTTCGCCATAATTACCTCTGATATAAACGCGTCGCAAAAAACTGTTTTTATGAGCGGCTTATTGTATTATAATGTATTATACATAAAACTCAAAACAAGGAAGGCTATGTAATGCAGAAAAAGACCGGCTCTGATCCCACAAAACAAGGCGACGACTTTGCCTCCCAGATACGCGGCGCGGAGGTCTCTATCTCCCGCGTCAAAGAAGCCCAAATTAAAGCCGAGGCCGCGAAAAAGCCCCATTTCAAGTGGCGAAACATTATTTACACAGCGCTTATTTTCGCTTCTTTCCTGACGATATATCGTAATCTTCCGGAGTTCTTAGCCATAAGTTTTACGCAGAAGCCGCTCCGCGCCGGGTCTTATGTTACGGATGATAAAACCGACCTCTGCCTGTCTAATCTCTGGGCTGTCGCGGCCGCCATGCGCTCAGGAGTTAAAGCGCCAGTTCGGGTCTGTCCCGCTTCAGGCGCGCCCTATGTCGTCACAAAAAACTCCGTCTTCTGCCCTAATCCCGGCCTGCACGGCGCTGCTAAACTTTATGCCGACAAAAAAAATGTCATCCCGTTTCTGGAGTAATCGGACAGGATTTACCCTGCTTGAAGTGATGGTGGTGGTGGCGGTGCTGGGCGCGGTGACAGTGATAGCGTCGCCAAAAATAGCCGGATTTTTTGTAAAGACAAAGTCCACGCAGTGCGGTGTAACCCGGGCTATTGTTGAGCGGGCCGAAGAGCGCTACCGCTTTGAGCACAGCGGTCTGCCCAGCGCGTCACTGGACGAGCTCAGGCAGACCCTGTATATCGACCGTGTCCCCAAATGCTCGGCTGGCGGGCAATATATCTGGATAAGTACCGCCAACCCGGTCAGCATGGGCTGCTCGGTGCATAACTGGCCCTATACCCCGGCCCCGCCTTTGACTCCGCTCGGCTCAACATTTTCCGAAATAACCGGGAATTTAGTATCCCTCACGCAAAGTTTTTTTGACGCCGCCGGGAAATGGCCCAGGAGTTTCGGCGATTATCGTTACACGGATATCGGGCTTGATCCGGCGGATTGGTCCGGCGTAGCTTATGACGGGGTGGTTTATGGCGCCGGCGGAAACAGAATTTCAATTAAGTCCGGCAGCGGATGGCAGATATCTGTTACGGGTTTAGATGGTGTTAACAGGGTTTTAAACCCCAGTTGGAATATCTGGTATGATATGGCTACCGCCCAATGGTATTATCACGATATAACGCCGTCTGAAAAGATAGACATCGGCACCCTGAAGGTGAAGCAATTGTAACTTTATAAAGCGCGAAGCGCCTGCGCGTCACGCGCATCCGCAACTTGTAAAATATATGCTGTTACCCCGTTCCATAAAAAACAGAGAAGCCTTCACCCTGCTTGAAGTGATGGTGGTGGTGGCGGTGCTGGGCGCGGTGACAGTGATAGCGTCGCCAAAAATAGCCGGAGTTTTTGTAAAGACAAAGTCCACGCAGTGCGGTGTAACCCGGGCTATTGTTGAGCGGGCCGAGGAGCGCTACCGCTTTGAGCACAGCGGTCTGGCCAGCGCGTCGCTGGACGAGCTCAGGCAGACCCTGTATATCGACCGTGTTCCCAAATGCTCGGCTGGCGGGCAATATATCTGGATAAGTACCGCCAACCCGGTCAGCATGGGCTGCTCGGTGCATAACTGGCCTTACCCCGTGCCCCCGGCCGTGGCCGCGCTTTACGCCTCTGATTTCAACGATTTAAATGGCCTTACAAGACTGACGGGCCAATGGGCGATTCAAAGCGGGATGCTGTCCAATACTGTACAAAACGCCCAGATATTTTTCGGCACCTCTACCTGGAAGGATTATTCTCTCACCACCACAGCCATGATAACCGAAGGCAGCGGCTGGGGAATTTATTACCGCGCCAACGGCAAAACCGCAATGACCGGTTATATTTTTCAATACGACGCGGTTAAAAAAAGTTTTACGGTAAAAACCATGGTTAACGGTGTTGAATCCAATCCTATCCAGACTGTTAAAATGCCTGCCGGATTCCCCCTTTACTCCACGCCCCATCAGGTAACTCTTAATTTATTGGGCGCGACGCAGAATGTTTTCGTGGATAACCAGCTTATAATGAGCTTTTCAGATTCTACCTTTACCTCGGGCGGCGCGGGGTTCCGGACTTGGGGGACCGGAAATCAGACCAGCTTTGATTCCGTGCAGGTGACACCACTATGAAAAATATAATTATCAGTACGCGAAGGCGTCCCGGATTCACCCTGCTTGAAGTGATGGTGGTGGTGGCGGTGCTGGGCGCGGTGACAGTTATAGCGTCGCCGAAAATAGCCGGAGTTTTTGTAAAGACCAAGTCCACGCAGTGCGCGGTCAACCGGGTAATTATGGAGAGGGCCGAAGAGCGCTACCGCTTTGAGCACAGCGGTCTGCCCAGCGCGTCGCTGGACGAGCTCAGGCAAACCTTGTATATCGACAGGGTCCCGAAATGTTCGGCTGGCGGACAGTATATCTGGATAAGCACCGCCAACCCGGTCAGCATGGGCTGCTCGGTGCACAACTGGCCTTATCCCGTACCCCCGGCGGTGGCCGCGCTTTACGCTTCGGATTTTAACGACATGACGGGCCTCAAGATACTTATGGGAGGCTGGAGCACAGCCTCAGGAAGCCTGGTAAACATAACTCCGAATACTGAGTCCCGCGTTTTTTTCGGTACCTCAACCTGGAAAGACTATTCGCTTACCGCCACCGCCACGCTTTCAAGCGGCAACGGCTACGGGATATACTATCGGGCTGACGGCAAGACGAATATCACCGGCTATTGCTTTCAGTACGACCCGGGTTGGCATAATACATTTGTGGTGCGAAGGGTGATAAACGGCCATGAGGAATCCCAGCCCTTTAAGTCTGTGTCGATGCCGGTCGGATTCCCCATTTATTCCACGCCTCACCAAATAACCATAACTGTCGTGGGAGCAACGCAGAAAATATATGTAGATAATCAGCTCATAATGAGCTTTTCAGATTCCACCTTTATCTCGGGCGGCGCGGGGTTTCGCACCTGGAGCGGGATTAGCGCCGGCTTCGATTCCGTGCAGGTGACACAGCTTTAATAATTCGGACATTAATGACTTGTAAAGGACATTATGCCACAAGAGGAAAAAACCAGAGAACAATTTATTGAAGAAATAAAACTTCTTCAGGAGCGTCTGGCCCGGCTGACACCAGCCGGCGCCGGGACTAAGTCCGGAGAAGAGGTCCGGGAGCGCGAAGGCTTAGCGCAGACTGTTTTAGATGGGCTGCCGTTCCTTGCCTGGCTGAAAGATGATAGAGGCCGGTTTATCGCCGTAAACAATAGTTTCGCCGCAGCCTGCTCTCAGCCCGGCGCGGCGGCGGTCATAGGAAAAACCGATCTTGATGTCTGGCCCAGGGAGCTTGCCGAGGCCTACCGCGCGGATGATGCCGAAGTGATGGGGAAGCGCGCGAGAAAAAATGTGGAAGAGCTGGTCGCTGACCAGGGGATTACGAAATGGTTTGAAACATTTAAGACTCCTGTAATTGACGCGCAGGGGCGCCTGTCCGGGACCTTCGGTTTTTCCCGCGATATCACCGGGCGTAAACAGGCTGCGCTTGAATCCATGCGTCAGGCGGCCCTGATCAATTCTCTCCTGGATTCCATCCCCGATATAATATTCTTTAAGGATGTCAACGGCGTTTATCTGGGGTGCAATCCGCCTTTCGCCAGGTTCGTGGGCCGCCTTAGAGAAGAAATTATCGGAAAGACGGATTATGAGTTATTTGATAAAGAGGTGGCCGCCTTTTTCAGGGATCAGGATAAGCGGATGCTTGAGGTTAATAAGTCGCGCCATAACGAGGAATGGGTTACTTATCCCGACGGTGGCAAATTCCTTCTTGACACTATTAAGACGCCTTACCGGGGGCCGGAGGGTGAGCTGGTAGGTATATTAGGCCTTAGCCGCGACATAACCGAGCGCAAGCGCACTGAAGCCTTTGGCGAGGAGCTGCTGATGCTCTCCACCCAATTGGCCGGTATTACTGCCGCCGGAATTCCGGACGCGCTAAACATGGCGCTGCAAAAGATCGGCCGCTTTCTTTCCGCCGACAGGTCTTATATCTTTGAAATCAATTCTGCTAAAGATACCATGAGCAATATGTATGAATGGTGCTGCGAAGGGATACGTCCTGAAATTGGAAACCTTCAAAACATCCCCTGCGGTACGCTGCCGATGTGGATGGCGGCGCTTAAAAGGCGCGACAATATTGTTATACCTTCGGTGAGCGACCTGCCGGACGCCTGGCGGACTGAGCGGAAGATTTTGGAACCGCAGGGCATACAGTCGCTTTTTGTGATCCCGGTCGTGTCCGAGGGCGGCTTTATTGGTTTTGTCGGGCTGGATTTCGTGCGGGAAAAGAAAGAATTGAATGTCGCCGAGGTGAATCTTCTTACCGTCTGGAGCCGCCTGCTCTCTGGGTTAATGAGCAACCAGCGCTCTGAGCAGCTTCTGGAGAAGGTCCGCAAAAATTACCAGACCTTTTTTAACAGCATCAACGATTTCCTTTTTGTCCTGGACGAAAGAGGGAACATCCTGCACGCAAACGATACGGTTATTAATCGGCTGGGGTATACTAAAGAGGAGCTTTTAGGCTTATCGGTTCTGATGGTCCACCCTCCGGCGCGCAGGGAAGAAGCCGGCCGTATCGTCGGTGAAATGCTGGCGGGCACCGCCGAATTTTGCCCGGTGCCGCTTGTCACTAAAACCGGCGGTCAGATTCCGGTGGAAACAAGGGTGACCCGCGGCTTCTGGAACGATAAGCCGGCTGTTTTTGGCGTTACTAAGGATATGTCCCAGATAAAACTATCCGAAGAAAAATTTTCCAAAGCGTTTCATTCAAATTCAGCCCTGATGGCGATAAGCAATATTGACGACGGACGCTTTATGGACGTTAACCAGGCTTTTCTTAAAACGCTGGGGTTTTCGCGCGATGAAGTGATCGGCAAAACCTCCGCGGAGCTCCAGCTCTTCTCCGGCGCGGAAAAGCGCGGAGAGCTTGTTGAGAAGATAAAACAGGGAAAGACCGTGCAGGATATTGAAATAGTGGTGCGAACAAAAGACGGTTCGCTGAAGGACGGCTTATTCTCAGCTGATGTCGTTTACATCGGGAAAGACAGATGCCTGCTGACAGTAATGGTTGATATAACAAAGCTCAAGCAGGCTGATCGGGCATTAAAGGAAACAGCTGAAATAAAGTCAAAATTCGCTTCTATGGTTTCCCATGAGTTGCGGAGCCCGCTGACAGCTGTTACTATGGGGATCAGCCTTGTAATGGAGGAGGCGGGCGGCCTGAGCGCGAAACAGAAGACCCTGCTTGAACTTGCCCAAAACAATATAAGCAGGCTCAGCCGGTTGATTAACGATGTTATGGATTTTCAGAAAATGTCGGCCGGAAAAATGACTTTTGATATCCGCGATAACGATATCGGCGATTTAATCAGGACAACAGTACGGAACATGGACCTTCTGGCGAAAAGCAAAGGGCTGGAGATGGTCGTGGATGCGGGCGATAATCTTGCGCGCGCGGTATTTGACAGAGATAAAATTACGCAGGTGCTTACGAATCTGCTGAGCAACGCTATAGCGTATACGGAAAAAGGAACCATTACCATTCGCGCCGCCCATGACGGCGCTATGCTGCATGTTTCGGTCCGGGATACGGGTTCGGGCATTAAGTCAGAGGATCTCCCTAAACTGTTTCAGGCTTTTGAACAGCTGGACAGCAGCGGGAAGAAGGGCGGTACGGGCCTGGGGCTGGCGATCTCAAAAGAGATAATCTTCGCCCATAACGGGAAGATATGGGCGGAGTCGGAACCAGGCAAAGGGGCGGTGTTTCATTTTACCCTGCCCATAAATAGGGCCGCGGCTACTCTATAAATATTTGTGTATTTTTTCCAGAAGCCCTGCTTTTTTTACCGGTTTAAGCAGATAATCCGTACAGCCAGCGTCCATACACGCCTTGATTTTAGCGGGGTCGTCATGCGCGCTGAAAGCCACCACCGGCACATCCTTTCCGCCGGCCTTAGTTCTGAGCTCCTTTACCGCGGTGAGGCCGTCCATGACCGGCATTTCTATATCCATTAAAATCAGCGAGAAAACAGTCCGCCCCAGCATTTCCAGAGCCTCTTTACCATTAGAGGCGCTGTAAAGGCGCAGCCCCGCTTCACCTTTTAAGTATTGTTCCACCAGCATTTGATTGTCGGAACTATCGTCAACGATCAAAACTTTGCGTCTGGTATCCAGCCACTTGTCCAGCGCCGCGTAAAGCACGCTTTTCTTAAGCGGTTTGGTTATATGAGCGTTCATGCCGAAGGAAAGAGATTTTTTGATATCGCTGTCCAGTCCATGCGCCGTAATAGCAATGATAGGGGTCTTCTTGTAGGCTGCTGTTTTACAAAGTTGAAAGGCGGCCTCATGCCCGTCCATTTCCGGCATTTGTATGTCCATAAAAACCAGGTCATAATCAAAGGCGGCGCATTTTTCAAGCGCCTCTCTGCCATTGACAGCCAGATCCATGACATAGCTGGCTTTTTCCAGCATTAAGCGGGCCACATTCTGATTATCTTCATTATCTTCAACTAACAGCACGCGCAGGTGCGAGTAGTCGCGCTTAGGCGTCGCAGCGCTCGCGGCGGCCGTCTGGGGAGTGGCAGACCTGAAAACCCGGAGGATGACGTTTAAAAGCGCCGAGCGGTTTATGGGTTTTGAGAGGAAAGCTGAAACCGCCGGCTTAATACTTTCAGGAATGGTTTCCACTCGGGAGGAGAGCATTATTATTTTAGCCTTTCCGGCCGCGCCGCTGCCAAGGGCCTCTGATATAAACTGCTCCCCATCCCCGCCGGGCATCTGGTGGTCCACGATAAGTAGATCAAATTTTTCCGCGCTACTAATAATTACCAGGGCTTCCGGAGTGTTTTTGGCCGAAGTCGTGCTGAAGCCCCAGGTTGCCAGGTTTCGGGCCAGTATTTCCAGGCTGTCTGTGTTGTCATCTACCAGCAGTGCGCGCATGCCGGAGAAGCTGATATGCTCGTCCCGCATGGTTTGGCCCGCCTGAACTTCCTTGCAGGGCACCCGGAAACTGAAAACAGACCCCTTCCCCTCCCCGCTCTTAAGGGAGATAGTCCCGTCCATCATTTCCACCAGAGCCTTTGAAATACTCAGCCCAAGCCCCGTGCCGCCGTACCTGCGGGTGCTTGAATCGTCAACCTGCGAGAACTTTTGAAAAAGTTTTTTCTGGTTCTCCTCAGAAATTCCTATCCCCGTGTCAGCCACAGAGAACGTCAGCCAATCGGCGGCGGAATCTTTTAGCAGGCCGGCGCTTATTTTGATCTGTCCTTTAAATGTGAATTTAAGAGCGTTCCCCACCAGATTGATGAATATCTGGCGCAGGCGGTTTCCGTTGCCCAAAACTGTGGCGGGAATATCTGTGGAAATATTCAGGATCAGCTCCAGCTCTTTAGTGGCGGCGCTCCTGGCGAACATCTCCGCCACGCTTTCAACCACCTCACGCGGGCTATACGGCGCGGTCTCTATCTTCAGCAGGCCCGCCTCTATCTTAGAAATGTCCAGTATGTCGTTAACTATGTAAAGCAGGGCGTCCGCAGAATGCTCTATGGTATGCAGGTGCCGTTTTTGATCTTCATCCAGGCGGCTGTCCAATAGTATTTCCGCCATGCCTATAATGGAGTTCATAGGTGTGCGGATCTCGTGGCTCATGTTGGCCAGAAATTCGCTCTTAGCGGCATTGGCCATGTCGGCCTTAGCGGTCATTTTTTGCGCCTGCTTCGTGGCCTCTTCCAGCTTGCGATTGGTGTCCAAAAGGTCCGCCTCGCCGCGCTTGCGCATAAAAGCCTCACCGATATGGCTGGCGATTCCTTCCAGGTATTCAACTGTGGATAGCGTTAAGGATCCTTTGCGGTGGTTATTGATATGAATCAGGCCGATAATTTTGTTCTCAGTGCGAATTGGCACCAAGGCCATTGAGGCATAACCATGGTGCATACATTGATTGCGCGGATTATATCGCGGATCCTGTTCCGGTGGAAGATCCAACAGCCCAAAGGAATCGTTAGTCCAGAAACTTCCCCCTCGTGTGAAGAGCGGACTCGCGTGGTCTATTTTACCGGAAATAACCAGGCCGCAGGTGCATTCCAATTTCACATTACCGTCTTTGTCCCGGCATATCCTGCCGTCAGCGCCGCGCTCAAGCAGCGTGGTCTCCGTCAGAAGAAAACTCGCCGGAAAACCTTCCTGGGCTATATACGGATAGTCCTCACCTTCCAGTAGGCGAATTCCGACAGCGTCAAATTCTGCCCGCGCCTTCAATGCCGCTGCGACGCGCTGGCTGGAATCGCGCAATGGCATCGGCTCGTTTAGTATCTGCAGTATTATCCGGTTCATCTCTGAATATACGGCAGCCCGTTTCTGCTCTGTGATGTCTCTGGCGGTGCCTTCAAAACCGATTATCGCGCCGGATTCATCCCGTAAAGGAACAGCGCTTGAGGTGTGCCAGACCCAGGCGCCGTTGATATTGCGCACCCTGTATTCAACGTCGGCCTGTCTTTGTCCCGTAGTTATAACCTTCCTCAGAAATACCATGCAACTCTCTAAATCATCCGGATGGACGAAATTTTTAAATGATTGTCCGGATACCTTATCTACCGGGTGTCCCAACAGGGCTGTCCAGGCAGGAGAAACAAACATAAATGTCCCGTCCGGGGTGAGCGTATAGATGATATCATGGCTATTCTCAACCAGACGGCGGTGTTTCTCCTCGCTCTCGCGCAGCGCGTTTTCCGAACGCTTGCGCTCGGTGATGTCCGTGAATCTCCATATTCTCCCGTAGTTTTTCCCATCCGCGCCCAAAACAGGCGCGGAATATCGGTCCAGAATCATACCGTTCTTAAACTCAACATCATCACGGCTGATTTCGCCGGGGTGGCTATAGAGGTACATGACTTTTTCAAGAAACTTATCCGGATATCTGGTCAAACTTACGACATGCTTGAGCAAAACCGTGTCATCATCGTCGCCCATAATGTGTTCTGGCACATTAAACAACTCAACTATTCTATGGTTAACCAGCAACCGCTTCTGATTGTCATCGATCACTAAAATTCCGTCTATAGTCGCGTTAGTCTGCGCCTCAAGTAAAGCTGTCTTTGATGCCAGCACCGCCTCAGCCCGTTTACGCGCCGTTATGTCCTGGATAATTGAATGCAAAACCGAGCGCCCGCCGAATTGAATATTGCTTGACGATACTTCCACATCCCGCACCGAACCATCAGCCAGGCGGTGCCGGAAATTGAACCGCTTACCTTGTGACCGGGGGACTGAGGCCATGGCCTGATAAACTTCGCTGGCCGGCAGGGTGTTGATTTCAGTGATGTTCATGCTTAGCAGTTGCTTCAGGGGATAGCCGTAAAAATTCAGCGCGGTGTCATTGGCGTCAATGATCTCGCCGGTTTCAGGGTTAACCAGCAGCATCACCGCGGAATTGTTGGCGAATTGATTGCGATATGACTGCTCGCTCTCTCGCAATTTAGCTTGCTGGGCGCTAATACCGGCGTCGGTGCGGCGGAGCAGGACATATATAACGCCAAGAAAAAGGGCCAATAGCGTCGCGCTGATCACTACTCCTAAAGCGATCAGGCGCGCGGAGACGGCCTTATCGGTTGTGATATCACGCATGACCAATAACTCTGCAACTTCCTTGCCGGAAACATCCGGCAGCGGCATCGCAGATACTTGCCAGATTTTTCCGCTAAGTGATACCGTGCTGCCTGTTTCTCGGGCTTTAGTACCAGAGAAGTTGTCAGTCCAGTGCGCGAAAACATCGGGCAGGCGTCCCTGAGTGGCGTAGGTTATAACACCTCGGGGTAACCGGTCCCACTCGGCTTTCCGTCCAAGCATACGCATGCCATCTTCCCAGGCCTTACGGTTCAAATTCTCCTTGTGGATGACCACGGCCAATTGGACGTCGGACCGGATGTGCAGCGTTTGCAGCGCGTCCTCTATCTCTTTGCCCAGTTCCAGATAGCCTGCAAGCTTACCACTCTCCAAAACCGGCTGAACCACACGCAGGGTGAATGTTCCCAGCGGCCCAAGTTCAATACCGGAGGCAGTTTTCCCGGTACCCGCCGCCTTAAGCGCGGTGAAGCGATTTATAATGTCTCCGTGGTTCTCCGGCTTGTGGACACGCAGAAGGCAGACGCGGTTCTTGTCATAAAAATAAAAATGTGTGAGATTGTTTTCCTGGTGGAGTGTCTTAAAGACCGGCCGCCAGGCGGACAGGAGGCTGGCAGAATCGCCTTTACGCAGCGCTGTTTGCATGCCCGGATTGGCGGCTATTGATTGCGCGGTTGCGGCCAGGCCGGAAGCCTGCTGATTCAGGGCCGCGCGCAAATCTCCGGAAACATCGGAAATGTCAGCCGCAATATCCTTGGCCAGATGCCGCCTATTCTGCTGATAGAGAAGCGTTCCCATGCCGACAATTAATAGGGTCACTATAATTGCCAAATAGGGCAACAAGCCACGTAGCATCGGTTTTGATACGGCATTAACCCGGCGGACCGCGGCAACTACGGAAATAGCGCCGATGAGCAGCACGAGGAGCAGCCCCACGGGCATGGCCGCGCTGGCGGCTATCTCCTGTCTCCATGTGTTGGCGTCAACATCCATGCCAAGTATGGCGATTATGGCGTCGGTTTGCGGCTCATAAATCGGGATTAGCGCCGAAATCCACATACCCCAGCGATCTGTGACGGGGCCCGCGACGGTTTCAGTCTTAGTGTCAAAAGCCCCGCGGTATTCTGCCGGTACTTCTTCATATACCTGCCCCGGCGGAGAATAATCTTTTGAGTCGGCTTGTTCGCTGTCAACGAAAATGAAAACTGTTCCATTCGCCCTGCGGCCCATGAGATAAACAAACCGGCATCGCGGGCTGGCCATGCGGATAGCCGTGAGCTGTGCCTTTAGTCGTTTATAATTGGCGCTATTTAGATCCGCTTGCGTGCCGGTGAGTTTCTGTATGTGCTCAATGTCAACTGCCCGTGCCACGGTCCGTGTCTGTGTCAGCAGATTGTCGCGCATGCCGCGGTCTATCCGCGCGGCCGTCCACCAGGCAAACAGCGTTCCTGCAAGCAGCGCCGCCGCGATCGCGCCGGCCATCCACAAGTTTCGCCCTTCGTTTAATCCCACCGAGTGTTTTATATTCATCGGAATTCTGTTGCCTATTAATAATTATGATACCAAAAAGGACGGGACAATGCTAAACCCTGCCCGGCTTATACTTATGGTATAATCATGGTTCATGGAAGAGGATCATATAGACATTGACGCTTTGCTTAAAAATCTGAAAAATAAATATTCCGGAGGCATTCACATGGAAAAAGATCTTACCGCCAAGATAACGGCAGTAGTCATAGCCGGCGCTATCGCGATTGTTCTGTTGGGTTCGTTCTTTATAGTCTCACCCGGTGAGGTGGCCATAAAGGCCCGTCTTGGCAAAATCGTGGATTCCTATGAAGAGGGCCTGCACTTCAAGGTGCCCCTGATGGAATCCATCATAAAATTCTCAATTCAGATACAGCGCGCCGACATAAAGACCCAGGCTTTTTCCAAAGACCTGCAGACCATGAACGTGCATCTGGTGGTAAATCATCGCATACAGAAAGGCACCGTAATCAGTATTTACAGAAACCTGGGCCCCAGTTATGTTGAAACCGTCGTGGATCCAACCGTGCAGGAGATTTTTAAATCAATAGCCGCGCAATTCTCAGCCGAACGGATCATCGCCGACAGAAATGTTCTGGTTGAACAGATAAATGTAAGCGCCAAAGAGAAGCTGATGAAGCAGGAGATTATCGTCACCGATATCTCGGTCGTGGACCTGGACTTTACCGAACAGTTCCTTAAGGCCGTGGAGGACAAGCAGGTGGCTGACCAGCAGGCCCAGATGTCCGGCAAACTCGTTGAGAAGGCCAAGCGCGACGCCGAGCAGCAGATTGCCAAATCCCGCGGCGAGGCTGAGGCGCTGCGCATGCAGAGGGAGCAGGTTACCCCCTCCCTTATCGAGCTGCGCAAAGTTGACGCCCAGCTGAAGGCCATAGAAAAATGGAACGGCGTCCTGCCCGGCTATGTGGGCGCTGGCGTGCCTTTCATTTCCATAGAGAAAAAATAAACTTATCGGTTTTGAGCAGTCAAAAACAAAAGAGCCGGGGTTATCCCCCCGGCTCTTTTTTAATACGCCTAAATCAGCGCAACTAATTATTCCTGGCGTACTTTCTTGCTGCCGTACTGCCGCGCTACTTTTGCAATCCGGACCATCTAGCGATAAGGGTTTCCACTTTACGGAGGGTGGCATCCAGTTTTTTCTGACGTTCCGCCAGCTCTTCGGAGTCGGTAGCTATGGATGCGTCTTCAAGGGCCTCACGGGCTTTTTCCGCCTGGTTCTCGGCGGTTTGTATCTCAGTTTCCAGGTTCCTAAGAGAGTTCTTAAGTTCCCTTGTCTCTTTGGCGGAAGATGCCGGCTGGGTATCCCCGGCGGCTGGCTCAGAAGCGGGCGGCGGCGCGTTCTCCCGCTGCTCCGCCATCCAGTTCTCCCATTGCGGGAGTTCGGCAAAATAATGAGCGTTGCCCCGGCCATCCAGCGCCAGCAGCCGCAGGCTCACCCGCTCCAGCAGATAACGGTCGTGTGTGACCAGGACCAGAGCGCCGGGGAATTCCTGCATGCTTGATTCAAGCACCTCAAGAGATTCAAGGTCCAGGTCATTAGTGGGTTCGTCCAAAAGAAGCACATCGGCGGGCTTAAGCATAAAGCCGGCTATAAGTACGCGGGCCTGCTCTCCGCCGGAGAGCAGATGCAGCGGCATATCCAGCTGTTCCTGCCGAAATAAAAACCGCGAGGCCCAGCCGCGCACGTGTATGGCGCTGCCCTTGTACACGACGTGCTCTCCGTTGCCTGCCAGCGCCTGTTTAAGGGTGAGATTCAGGTCCAGCTGTGCGCGATGCTGGTCGAAGGTTACAACCCGCAGGCCTTCGGCCCGCTTCAGGGTTCCAGAGTCTGGAGGCAGCTGTCCCGCCAGCATTTTAAGCAGGGTGCTCTTGCCCGAACCATTTCCGCCCAGCAGTCCCAGTTTATCTCCGGGGCCCAGGGTGAGGTCCAGCGGGCCGAACAATTTGCGCCCGCCCATGCTCTTTTCCGCGTTCACCGCGTATATCAGACGGTTGGCCTGGCGGTCCCCGGCCGTGAAATCTATGTCGGCGGCCCGGCCCTGCGCGTTATGGTACTCTAATCCTGAAAGTTCATTTATAAGCTCGCCGGCCCGGTCTATGCGGGCCTTCTGCTTGGTGGCGCGGGCCCGGGGGCCTTTGCGCAGCCAGGCAATTTCCCCCCGCACAATATTGCGCACCGAGTCTTCCCGCGCGGCTTGGGCGTCAAAGAAGGCTTCTCGGTTTTCCAGAAATTGGCTGTAGTTGCCGGGGCTGCTGAAGTGCCCCTGGGGATAGCGCTTGTTCAGCTCTATTACGCGGTTGGTGACGCGCTCAAGGAATCGGCGGTCATGCGTGACTACCAGAAATGAAAACTTCAAATCGGAGATGAACCGCTCCAGCCAGAGCACGCCCTCGATATCAAGGTGGTTGGTGGGCTCGTCCAGCAGCAGAAGGTCAGGCTCGCGCGCCACCTGGGCGAGTATCGCCAGGCGCTTGCGCCATCCGCCTGAGAGCGCCGCCACCTGTTGTGATGGATCGCTGAAGCCGGCGGCGGCAATGCCGGCGTCAGCGCGGATGTCTACTTCATAATCCTGCAGGCCAAGGCCCTGCAGGGCCTGGACTACTTCCTCGCGCACGCTCCAGCCCGAGGGAGCCAGCTCAAAGCGGTCCTGCTGTGACAGGTACCCCAGGCGCAGGCCGCGCCTGGGCGTAACCGCGCCGGAGTCCTGCGCCTCGCGGCCGGCCAGTATTTTAAGCAGAGTGGATTTTCCGGCGCCGTTGGGCCCGATGAGCCCGGTGCGCTCTCCCTCTGAGAGCCCGAAGGACAGGTTCTCGAACAGCGGCCGCGGGCCGAAGGTTTTGGAAAGATTTTGACAGCTAAGCAGTATGGCCATGGAGTGTCGCGCTATTACTGTCCCCGGAATTGGGGAATCATTTTATATACCAGTAACTTCCGGAAAATGTTTTTGATATCTTTAGTTTTCCGCCTGCTTCGCCGGAGAGCTCCTCGCAGACTTTTGATTTCTCCTCGTGCTTCAGATTACGCTTGAAGATGCGGCTGGTAATAGTCACGTCGTAGCAGGCTTGGTATTTGCCGGAGCCGCTTTCTATTTTAAGGCCGGAAAGGCTGTACCTTATCTCGTCGTAAAGCCGGAAGTTATTGCTCAGATTCTCTTCCAGATCGGATAAAGCGGTGCCGTCTCCGGCGCTCCAATCGTCAGAAATAAGACTCATAACCTGCGGAGCGTTGCGGGATTCGTAGGCGGCGCGGAACTTTTCGTAAAAGGCCGTAATTTCTTCAGCGCTGCCCTTAATGAATTCCACCGTGAAATAATCCCCGTTCGCGGGCCAGCTGGCGGCCTCGTTGCCGTCTTTCATTATCGGCGTTACCGCTATGATGTACCTTGTCCCGGCTTTGGGCTTGAAGGAATAGCTGAAAGCTTCCCCCACGGCCAGCGGGATATTCGCGCCCTGCCCGGTCAGAGAAAGGTTAAGGGCGGTGACCGCGCCGAGCGTTGCGGGGTAAAGTCCGCCTTTGATTACAATTTCACCGTTCACCAGATCCTTATCTCCGAACTCTATGGATTCCGAAGCGTTTTGGCGTATGGGCCTTCCGTTGAGCGAAAGACTGTTTACCGGAGAGGCTTTCTGCATGGCTGATTCCATCTGCTTGCTTTTGGCGTCACCCATTTCCCGGTAAGCCTGCCAGACCTGAGAAGAACATTTCCATTTCTTTTCATTCAGATCCGTGCGGGCATCCATCAGATCGCGCTGGTACGCGCCCTGCGCGTCTTTATCGTCGGCCGTTTTGTATTTATTGAACACCGCGGTCATGTTCCGCTCTTTAGCCTTTATTTTCTCTATTTCCCGGGCATAGGCGGCGCGCGTAGCGTCCATTAATGCGGCGGAAAGGGAGGACGCGTTGCCTATATAGAGCTGGTAGTTATCCGCTGGCTGTGTAAGCCAGGCTAGCGCGTCGCGTACTGGTTTCGCCTCCGTAAATACGCGCAGCAGCTCTGCGGCGTCCATGGTTTTTGTCGTTATCCGCTCCGCTTCAGTCTCAGCCTTTTTTATGGCTTCGGCAAAAACCTTGTGACGGCGCTCCAGCTCAAGTTCCTTAAGACCGGCTATTTTTTCGGTGAACTCCTTTAGCACGGCTTCGTGGCCCTCAAGGGATTTATAAAAAGGATATTTATCCGAGTCCCAGACCTTTATATTCCCCTGCTTGTACGACATATATTCCGACGGGTCGTAGCCCTTCGTCTTGTCCGACAGCAGAGTAAGCGCCCCGCTGAAAAAATCCTGGAACAGGCTTTTGAAATGTGTGTTGTAGTAGTCGCTGGCGTTAAACCTGCGCAGATCTATGGTGTCTCCCGACTTGGTTGTTATCAGATAAGCTTTTTCCACTTCCGTGGCTGAGGGTTTGATCAGGTTCAGGAAGGCTATATTGAGGTTGAGCTGCTCTTCCTCCGTGCGGTTCTTGTCTGTCAGCTGCGCCATGCGCCGGCGGAGTTCGTTTATTATTCCTTCGCCCAGTGGCGCGTATTTATCCGCTAGGGAGGCCTGCACCCGGGAGCTGCCGTCGGTAAGGCTTTTCATTATATTGGCATCCAGCTGCGCCCCGTAGTATGATGCCAGGTTGTAGTCCCTGGCGTAGCGGTCGGAATAGGACGCGTAATCCTGCGTCAGTTTCTGTTCGTAGGCTTTAGTGAAGTCCTGTATCTCCCGGGTCTTTAATTCAAGCTGGTTGATGACAGTGCCCAGGAAGCCAAGATATGTTTTGCAGCCGGCCACTTTTTTGACCGCGTCTTCCGATTTAAGAAAGGAGAGCGAAAAGTAGCAGGCGTCGCCTTCCTTTGCAGCTGTGAGATCCGGGGCCATAGCGCCGCTTATTTCGGTCAGCTTATCCCCAGGTTTCTGGGCGGAAAGCATTTGCATCCTGTAATTCTCAAGTTCCCCTTTGAGTTTCCCTCCAAGGTCGCTCAGGTTGTTTTTTATCTGGGAGATATCCTGGGCGAAGCGTTCGTTTGCCCGGTTGCACTCAGCCGCTTCCCCGGGTGTTTTGCTGGCGGCTGCGCAATTAAGGTAGGCCTGCTGCGCGCCGGCAAATATATTGTCTCCGGCTTCGACAAATGTTGAAGCCGCCATATCCCCGAATAGCAGCTTGTCCGCGCAGCTTTTGTATGCTGAATAAAAAACTGAAAAATCCACCGTGCGCTGGTTCTCCGTGTTTCTTCCAGCGTTAAGCAGCTTGATAGACTGGCCTATGGGTCCGCTGCCGGGCTGGGACGGTATGACTACGACGGGGGCCTCAGGTTTTACCTCCGGCTTTGGCTGGGCGCCGGGCGTTACGCCCGGAGTGACTGTGGGATTGGCTGGCTTTTCCGCGGGTTTTATGGCAGGCGGCTCCTTTTTTTCTTCTTTCTTCTGGCCGGCGTTATTGGCCGCGGTGCGCACGGAGGACGCAAAACTATTGTTTGAGCTGTTGAACAGAAAGGCCTTTACCGAGGCTGCGCTTACGTCCATACCAGCGGCCATCAGATAGTCGCGGGCCGCTTCAACTCCGGATTTTGCTTCCGCGTGCATCAATTTAAGTTTTTGCACCACTATTTTTTGCGCGTCTTTTCTGCCTGCCAGCGCGCGCTCAACCTTGGCCAGGACGGCGAAGCGCTGCAGGAAGGCGTTATAAAATTCTTCCTCCTGCTTTTTTCGCTCGGAATACGCGATATTCATGTCGACTCCGCCGCCATTTATAACATCGTTTACGAATGCGTTATACTTAGCTTTCAGTTCCGCCGTGGTTTTTGACGGGTCTATTACCGCGGTCCTGAACTCCTGCATATGCTGCGCTTTGTAGAAATCCAGCATGTAGTTTGTGTAGCTGTGCAC
>SESG01001263.1_pt1 | contig 22610 bp, 19 predicted proteins | sample 3171421 | NCBI WGS metagenome assembly SESG01 (sample SAMN10866946, study PRJNA518727) | freshwater metagenome | biome: subpolar coniferous forest; feature: holomictic lake; material: water; isolation source: holomictic Lake 227, 6 m and 8 m depth | place: Canada: near Kenora, Ontario | collected...
GCGGCTCGGAGCCGCCCGTTCCCCTCCAGTACAACCTGGCGCTCGACGCATCCCTCACCGGGGCGATGGCGCTCTCGGTGGTCTTCCTCGCCCTCTACCAGCCGGAGCTCCTGCCCTCGAGCTGCGGCTGGTGCACGCCGCCGGGGATCGATTCCTCGGTCCGCAATGCGCTCGTCTGGAAGGACCACGCCCGGACCGCCGACCTCGTCTCGACGTTGCTGGACGCGGCCGTCCCCGCATCGGCGCTCGGCTACCTGCTCCTCTCGGCGAACGGCGCCGGCGACGTCAACGCCGGCCTGGTCGACTCCCTGCTCGTGACGGAGGCGGTGGCCGGGGCGCTGCTCGTGAACCAGGTGGTGAAGCTGCTGGTGGCCCGGAAACGCCCCTACGCCTTCTACGGGAACGACGTCGGGTACTCGAAGAACGAGGACAACCTCTCCTTCTACTCGGGCCACACCTCCCTGGCCGTATCGGTCGTGGCAGCCACGGTCACCATCGCCTCGATGCGCGGCTATCCCGGCGTCGGAATCGCCGCTGGCGTGGGATTCACGCTGGCCGCCGGCGTCGCCTACTTCCGGATCGCGGCCGACCAGCACTGGCTGACCGATGTCCTCGTCGGGGCCGCCGTCGGCGGGCTCATGGGCTGGGCCATCCCGCGCATCTTCCATTCGCCCGTCCCGGAGACGGGGAGCGCGCCCGCGCTCAAGACCCCTCCCATCGGGATGGCGCTCGCCTTCTGATCCCGTCCCGTGGAGCACCCGTTTCCCATCGACGCCTACGGCAGGATCTTGCGCAGGAACGGGACGAGGAACCCCATCGTCGCGCCGTAGAGCACGTGCAGGACGAGGATGGTGGAGCCCCGCCCCTGGGCCGCCTCGTAGAGCAACGGATCGAGCACGTGCACGAGCCCGTGCCAGGCCGGCAGGTAGAGCACCGCCCCGTAGATCGCGCCGACGCCGATCGACCTGCCGAGCGGCGAGGCGGGCCGGAGGATCGAGACGAAGACGAGGCCGTAGAGGATGGAGGCGAAGCCGGCGAGCAGCCCCCCCACGAAGGCCGGAAGGGCGACGTTCCCGGTCGCGAGCGCCGAACTGCCCCACAGGGTGGCCGCCACCAGCCGCAGCGGACGGAACCCCTCCGTGCCACCGGGCAGGAGGAGCACGGCGAGTCCCCAGGCCACGAGGCCCCCCGCGACTCCGGACACCGCGCCGGCGGCCACCTCGCTCGACATCGGCTGGCGGGCGGGGAGCGTCTCGCGCCAGCGCAGGGGATCGCCCAGGTCGATGTTCATCTCGCCGACCCTCCCGCGCGCGCGGCGGCGAGGGCGAGCGCCTCGTCCAGGCGGTCCACGTCCGGACCGCTGCCTTGCGACAGGTCGGGCGCCCCGCCCCCCTTGCCGCCCAGCACCGTCACCGCCTCCCGGAGGATCTCTCCCAGGTGCGCCCCGGGTCCGCGGGGACGCGCGAAGCAGAGGTGGGCCCTCGCTCCCTCCACCCCACCGAGGAGCGCCGTCCGCCCGCGTGCCGCCATCGCCTGGGCCACCGCCCGGAGCCCGGACGGCGCCCCGAGCATCCCGTCCAGCCGGATGGCGACGGGCGCCCCCGGCGGGCACGCCCCGTCGAGCCGGGCGGCCTCGACCGTCGCGAGCGCCTCCAGCATCCGCTCGAGCTCCTTCCTTCGTGCGAGCGACTCCTCGGCGAGCTTCTCCACAGCCGCGGCGAGTTCCGGGGGCGCGCAGCGGAGCGCGGCGCTGGCGCGCGCCATCCGCTCCTCGGCCCGGTGCAGGAGCGCGACCACCCGCCCGCCGCAGGCGAACTCGACCCGCGTCCCGGCCCCCCACTTCTGGGCCCGGAGCACCGCGACGGCGCCGACCTCGCCGGTCCGGCGCGGATGGGTCCCCCCGCAGGGCGAGGCGTCCACCACCTCGCCCGCCGGCCCTCCGCCCACCACGACGACCCGGCTGCCCTTCACCGCCCCCTTCCGGAGGGGCAGGGCGTCAAGCTCTGCCGGGCTCCGTTCCCGGGCATCGACCGGCAGATCGGCCCATACGAGCCGGTTGGCCTCGGCCTCTGCGGCGGCGAGCGCCTCCGGCGTCATCCGGGCGGGCGGGGCGTCGAGGTCGATGGTGCAGCCGTCGGCGCCGAGGTGGAACGAGAGGGTGGCGGCTCCGTGGATCCGCTCGAACGCGGCCGAGAGGAGGTGCTGACCGTGGTGCTGCTGGACGTGGTCGAGCCGCCGTGCCGGATCGACCACGCAGGCGACGCGCTCCCCGGCCGTGGGCGACGGACCACCACCGATGAAGTGGAGCACCTCTCCGTCCGCCTCGATGACATCCGTCACCAGGCTGCCGCCGATGGTCCCATGATCGGCGGGCTGTCCCCCGCCCTCGGGGTAGAAGGCCGTCCGATCGAGCACGACCTCGGTCCGACCTTCGCGCACACGGGCTCCGACCACCGTGGCCTCGAACCGTGTCCGGTAGGTGTCGGAGAGGAAGATCTTTTCGGTCACCTGGAGTGGCTTAGCTGGAAGGTACCGGGATGTCTCGTTTTTTTCGCTCCCGTCCATGAGTCTTGGAAGGCCGGGGGGATACCGGGTATTGTCCGCGCGCCTTTCCACGCGCGGGGAGATGAACGTGTCGATTCTCACGAAGCTGATGCCGAAGACCGACTCCTTCTTCGACGCCTTCGAGAAGCAGGCCGCCCTCACCGTCGAGGGAGCCCGCCTCTTCAAGGAACTTTTCGAGGACTTCACCGACATCCCCCGGAAGGTGAAGGCGATCAAGGACGTGGAGCACAAGGCGGACGACGTCACGCACGCCGCCTTCGAGTTGCTCTACACCCAGTTCATCACGCCGTTCGACCGGGCGGTCATCCACCGGCTGCTCTCGGCCATCGACGACGTCCTCGACCTCACCGACGCCTCGGCGGAGCGGATCGGGCTCTACGACATCCAGAGCCTCGTTCCCGAGGCGGGCGAGCTGGCCTCCGTGCTGCTCGCCCAGACCCGCAAGATGCAGGAGGCGGTGCACGGGCTGCGCAACATCAAGGACTCGAAGCGGATCCTGGACGCCTGCCTGGAGATCAACTCGCTCGAGAACCAGGCCGACTCGCTGCTCCGCCGCGCACTCGCCGACCTCTTCCGCAGCGGGGCCGACCCGCTCACCGTCATCAAGTGGAAGGAGATCCTCGACCTGATCGAGACCGCCACCGATCGGGCCGAGGACGTCGCCAACGTGATCGAGAACGTCGTTCTCGAGAACACCTAGCGCGACCCATCCATGCTCCTCGCCGTCGTCATCGGCCTGATCGTCGTCGCGCTGGCCTTCGATTTCATCAATGGCTTTCACGATGCGGCGAACTCGATCGCCACCGTCGTCTCGACCCGGGTTCTGTCCCCGATCACCGCCGTCGCCTGGGCCGCCTTCTTCAACTTCGTGGCGGCCGCTCCGGTCTTCTTCGGCGGAGAGCTGCGGGTGGCCCAGACCGTGGGCAAGGGCATCGTCCAGTTCGACATGCTGAAGGCACAGGGCGTCGAGATGGTGCTGGCGGTGATCTTCTCCGCCCTCATCGGCGCCATCGTCTGGAACCTGCTCACCTGGTGGTGGGGACTCCCCTCCTCCTCCTCCCACGCGCTGGCCGGAGGCCTGGTGGGGGCGACGCTCCCGGCTCTCGGGATGAAGGGGCTCGTCATCTCGGGGATCCTGAAGATCGCCGCCTTCATCGTCCTCTCCCCGGTCATCGGCCTGACGCTCGGGGCCGGGCTCATGATCATCACCGCCTGGATCGTCCGACGGTTCCGGCCGGGCCGGGTGGACACCTGGTTCCGGAAGCTCCAGCTCCTCTCCTCGGCGGTCTTCAGCTACAGCCACGGTTCCAACGACGCCCAGAAGGTCATGGGCATCATCGGCGTGGTGCTGTACGGCACCATCTGGAAGGACCGAACCTTCCACGTGACCTGGTGGATCGTGCTCCTCACCCACACCGCCATCGCGGCCGGCACCTTCTTCGGCGGCTGGCGCATCGTGAAGACCATGGGCTACAGCCTCACCAAGCTTCAGCCCATCGGCGGCTTCGCGGCCGAGACCGGCGGCGGCGTCACCATCCTGGCCCTCTCCCACTGGGGGATCCCCGTCTCGACCACCCACACCATCACGGGCGCCATCGTGGGCGTGGGGGCCACGAAGGGGATCCGGGCGGTCCGCTGGGGCGTCGCGGGGCGCATCATCTGGGCCTGGATCTTCACCATCCCGGCCTCGGCGCTGGTGGCGGCCGGCATCTACCTCCTCGTCCGGGCCGTCCTCCACCTCTCGGTCTGAGCGGCGCTACCGCTCCGTCGAGGCGAGCATGCCGCAGGCCGCGCTGCGGTCCTGCCCGCCCGAGTACCGGCGGACGATGGGCTGCCCCGGCAGGTGGATCGCCAGGGCGTCGCGGAAGGACTTCCACTCCGCGTCCGATGGCGGCGCGAAGCGGCCGGTGTCGTCGTTCACCGGGATGGGGTTGAGCCGCACCGGGATGCCGTGGAGCAGGCGCCCCAGCGCCTCCGCGTCCTCCTCGCCGACGTTCACGCCGGACATCATCACGTACGCCAGGGTCACCCGCCCGCGCTCCTCGGCGTGCTCGCGGACCGCATCGATGAGCTCCTCGAGCGGCTGCCCCTGCTCCACCGGCATGAGCGCCGCCCGCTTCTCCGGGAGCGCGGCGTTGAGCGACACGCAGAGCCGGAACTTGTGCCCCTCGGCGGTGTAGCGCCGGATCATGGGGACCACGCCCGCGGTGGAGATGGAGATGCGCCGCGCGTCGATGCGCCCTCCGGCCGGGTCGCAGAGGACGTACCCCGCCGCGATCACCGCCTCGTAGTTGTGGAAGGGCTCGCCCTGCCCCATGAAGACCGCGCCGGTGATGGGGAGCTGGCTGTCTCGGCGGACCTCCAGCCACTGCCCCACCATCTCCCAGGGCTCCAGGTTGCGGGTGTGGCCGAGCCGCCCGGTGGCGCAGAAGATACAGCCCAGCGCGCATCCCACCTGCGAGGAGAGGCAGAGGGTGTGGTGGGTGTCGAAGAGCGGGATGCGGACCGATTCGACGCGCGCCCCGTCGACGAGCTCGAAGAGGTAGCGACGGAAGCCGTCGGCCGCGTCCTCCTGGTGGGCCACCCGGAGGCGGGCCTCGGAGAGGCGGGACGACGCCAGGTCGAGCACCGCGCGCCGCACGTTGCGGGCGTCGCGGATCGTGCACCCGCGGGCCACCGCGGCGCCCAGCAGCCGTCGGGCATCGACGAGGTCGATGCCGAGCAGCCGCGCGAGGCCGCGCGCGTCCTGGTTGGCGACGTGCTCCACGCCCGGATCTTACGCCGCCGGGGCCTCCGGCACCGCCGCCCCCCGCCGCGCGCCGCGCCGCCGGGCCAGGCGCGCCTGCGCCTCGTCGAGCAGCGAGTAGACGACCGGCACGATGCCGAGCGTCAGCACCGTGGAGGTGAGGAGGCCGCCGATGATGGCGACCCCCATGGGGACGCGGGTCTCGGCGCCGTCGCCGCGGGCCAGCGCCACCGGGATCATGCCGGCGATCATGGCCACCGTGGTCATGAGGATGGGGCGGAGCCGGATGGGGCCCGCCTCCAGGAGGGCCTCGCGGGTGGACTTGCCCGCGGCGCGCAGCTGGTTCGTGAACTCGACGAGGAGGATTCCGTTCTTGGTCACGAGCCCCATCAGCATGATGAAGCCGATCATGGCCATCATCGACATGTACTGCCCGGTCACGAGGAGGCCGGCGATGCCGCCGATGACCGCGAAGGGGAGCGACATCATGATGGTGAACGGGTGGACGAGGCTCTCGAACTGGGCCGCCAGGATGATGTAGACGAGCACGATGCCCAGCACGAGGGCCAGCACGAAGGCCCGGGCCGCGTTGCCGAGCTCGCGCCCCTGCCCCTCGAAGTCGTAGGTGATGCCGGGGGGCAGCTCCTTCTTCGCGAAGTCGGACAGGTAGCTCATGGCCTCGCCGAGGGAGTAGTTGCGGAGGTCTGCGAGCAGCGTCACCTGCCGCATCTGGGACTGGTGCTCGATCTGGGACGGCCCGATCGCCTCCTTCACGTTGGCGATGGTGCGCAGCTCGACGAGCTGGCCGCTGGGAGCACGCACCGGGATCGCGCCGAGCGCCGCCGGGTCGGAGAGCACCTCGGGCGGCAGGCGCATCTTGATGTCGTAGGTGTCGAGCCCGTCGTGGAAGTCGGCCACCTTGTCGCCGGCCATGAGCGCACGCACGTTCTGGCCAACCACGGCCGCCGGGATGCCGAAGGCCGCGGCCCGCTCCCGGTCGATGTCCACGTCGAGCTGCGGCTTGCCGCTTCGCCAGGTGCTGTCGATGTCCACGAGGCCGGGGTTCTTCTGCATGGCGCCCCGCACCTTCTCGACCGCGGCGAGGAGCGCCTGGGGATCGTTGCTGCGGAGGTTGAACTGGACCATCTGCGCGCGGTTGCCTCCGCCGGCCACCGCCTGGAAGTCCTGGATCGCCACCACCGCGGCCGGGCTGGCCCGCAGCGTCTTGCGCATGTACTCCTTGAGGTCCGACTGGCCGTAGCGGCGCTGCGAGATGGGGACGAAGTTGACGGTGATCTCCCCCTTGTTCACCTCCTCGCGTGCGCCACCTCCGGCGACCGAGAAGGTGTCGGTGACGCCGGGCATCTCCAGGATCTGGCCGGAGAGCTCGGCGAGCTGCCGCTCGGTCTCGTCGAGCGAGGTCCCGGACGGCATCTCCAGCATCACCTTCACCATGCTCATGTCCTGCTGCGGGAGGAAGGTGAACTTGAGCTTGGTGGCGAGGAAGACCGTGAAGACGAGCACGAGCACGGCGGCGGCCACCGTCACCCCGCGGTGTCCGAGCAGCCAGGCGAGGGCGCGACGGTAGAAGGCCTCGACGGCGCGCAGCACCCGCTCGACGGCCTGCGAGACGGCCCCCTGCCCCACGTGCTCGTTCAGGAGCCGCGCCGAGAGCATCGGCGTGAGGGTCATGGAGACGAAGTAGGAGATGAGCACCGCGACGGCGACGGTGACGCCGAACTGGTAGAAGAAGCGCCCCATCAGCCCTTCCATGAATGCCACCGGGACGAAGACCGCCACCACCGCGAGCGTCACCGCGAGCACGGCGAGGGCGATCTCGCCCGTGCCCTTCTCGGCCGCCTCCACCGGCGCCTCCCCGTGCTCCAGGTGGCGGACGATGTTCTCGATGACCACGATGGCGTCGTCGATGAGCAGACCGATGCTGAGCGTCAGCGCCAGCATGGTGATGACGTTGAAGGTGAAGCCGAGCGCCTTCATGACCGCGAAGGTGCCGATGATGGCGGTGGGCAGCGCCACGGCGGAGACCAGCGTGGAGCGCACGTTCCGGAGGAAGATGAGCACCACCACCACGGCCAGGATGCCGCCCAGGATCATGTCCTCCTGCACGGACTCGATGGAGGAGCGGATGAACTTCGCGCCGTCCACGACCATGACCACGCGGCTCCCCGGGGGGAGCTGCTTCTCGATCCCGGCCAGGGCGGTCTTCACGCGCTCCGCCACCTGCACGGTGTTCGCGCCCGACTGCTTGCGGACGATGAGTCCGAGGGCGCCGATCCTGCCCAGGGCCGCGGCGCTGCGGGCCTCGGCCGGCCCGTCCTCGACACGCGCCACGTCTCCGAGCCGGACCGGGGTCCCGGCCGGGCTGGCCACGATGAGGGCACGCAGCGCCTCCACCGTGCGGGCCTCGGCGGCCACCTTCACCGACCGCTCCACGCCGGCCTCGAGCGTCCGGCCGCCCGGCACGTCGATGCTCTGGGCGCGCAGCGCCTGCACCACGTCGGCCGGCGTGAGGCCGTAGCCCTTCAGCGCCTTGGGATCGACGATGACGGTGAGCTCCCGCTTGCGCCCGCCGGAGACCTCGACCGCGCCGACGCCGGAGATCTGCTGCAGCGCCGGCTTCACGACGTCGTCGGCCACCTTGGTGAGCCGGTCGATGGGCAACGGAGCCGAGAAGGCGAGCGTCGCCACCGGCGCCGCACCGATGTCGAACTTCTCGACGATGGGGGTCTGGATCTCGCGGGGGAGCTTGGAGAGCGTGGCCTGGACGCGGTCGCGCACGTCCTGTGCGGCGACGTCCACCTTCCGCTCGAGGTCGAACCGGATGACGATCTGCGAGACGTTCTCGACGTTGATGGAACGGAGCGTGTCCAGGCCCGGGAGGGTGTTGAGCGCCTCCTCGAGGGGTTTCGTGACGTTGCTCTCGATGGTCACCGGGTCCGCGCCGGGGAGCACGGTGGTGACCGTGACGATGGGGAACTCGACCTCGGGGAACTGGTCCACCCCGATGCGCGGGTAGGCCACGATGCCGAAGACGAGCAGCACCAGCGTGAGCATCCCGGTGAAGACCGGGCGCGAGATGAAGGTCCGGATGGGGCTCACTTGGCCTCCTCCGCGGCCACGGCGGTGACCGCGTCACCGGGGCGGAGCGCCCCGGGATCGAGGATGACGAGCGCGTCGGGAGCGAGGCCGCCCGTCACGAGCACCGTGCCGGGGTTGAGCGGCGCGATCTGCACGACCCGCTCCTCGGCCTTCCCTCCCACCGCGACGAGCACGCGCGAGCCGGTGGCGTCGGTGCGGACCGCGCCGGTGGGGAGGTAGAGCCCATCCTTCGCCCCGAAGCCGCCGAAGTCGACGTTGGCAAGGGCGCCGGGCCGGATCACTGCGCCCTTCCCCGGCAGCACGTCGGCGAACACCTCGATGGTGCGCGACTGGGGATCGACCACCGCGCCCTTGGTCCGGATCTTCGCCTGGAAGTGCTGCGTGGAGGGGGTGAGCACCCCCTCGATCACCTGGCCCGGGTGGATGAAGCTCTCGATGGCCTCGGGTACCGCCAGGCGGACCTCGAGGTGGTCCACGTCGGTGACCGTGACGATGGGGCTCACCGGCATGAGGGTGACGGTGTCGCCGGCGTTGCGGAACTTGGCGGTCACCACGCCGTCGAAGGGCGCGACGATGACCGTGTCCGCGACCATCTGCTTCGCGCCGGCGAGGGCCGCGCGGGCCTGGTCGAGCTGGGCGGCGGCCACCTCCCGGCCGGTCTTCACCCGGTCGTAGCCCGCCTCGGGCAGGCTCTGCGCCTCGAAGAGCATCTTGGATCGGGCCACCTCGCGATCGGCCACGCCCAGGTTGGCCACGGCGAGCCGCTCGGCGGCCAGCGCGTTGTCGAGCCCGATGCGGGCGTTCACCGAATCCATCTCGGCGAGCGGCGCTCCGGTGTGCACCCGGTCGCCCACCTTGACCAGGATCCGCTTGATCTGGCCGCTCGCCTTGGCCGAGAGGACCGCCTCCTCCTTGGCTCGGACCGTGCCGGTGGCCCGGGCGAGCCCGGTCTCCATGCGGGTGGCCGGCTTCGACACGCGCACGGCGCGGCCGGAGGGGCCCGCCGCGGGGAGGTTGGCCTTCTCTCCGCCGGAGTGGCAGGCGGCGAGGAGGGATGCGGCGAGGGCCGCGGCGAGGGTCGAGATCGTGCGGTTCATGTGGAGACTCCGTGCAGGATGAGGTCGGCGGCGGCGCGGGCCGTGGCGCGCGTCGGAGGGGTGCTGCGTCCGGCCCGGTGGCCGTGGCGCAGTGCGAGCAGGATGCCGGTGCCGGCGCGGGCGGCGACGGGTGCGGGGACGCGGAGCTCCCGGGGGGCGGCGTTCCGGCGCAGCCAGCCCTCGAGCAGCGCCTCGTAGCGGCGCAGGTGCTGCCCGGCGTCCTCGTGGGCGAGCAGGAGGTCGAAGAGCTCGTGCCGTCCCTCGGTGAGCCGCTGCTGCGCCTGGAAGAGGCCGGCGAGCCGGGCGGAGAGAGGCAGGCTGCGGTCGACGGGCGCCTCGAAGGTGCCCTTGAACTCCTCGGAGACGAGCGCGAGCAGGCTCGCGAAGATCTCCTCCTTGCTCCGGAAGTACCGGTACAGGGAGGGGGCCGCGTATCCGGCCGCCGCGGCCAGCTCGGCGAGCGTGGCCGCCGCATAGCCCCGGCGCGCGAAGACCCGTGCCGACGACTCCAGGATGTCGCGGCGCGCGGCCTCCCGGGCTCGGGCCCGCCGGGCCGTGGAATTGCGAACGATCATTCGCGCGATGTATTGGCGCGTTCGCGACCCCGGCGCAAGCGGAAAGGCGGACCGGACACGAAGGGGCTCCCCGCCAGGAGGTACCGCCAGGGGCGCTGCGCGGAGGCGGCAATCGCGGTAGATCTCCCTCCATCGTGCGCCGAGCCAAGATCGTCTGCACGCTGGGTCCCTCCAGCGAATCCGCCGAAATGGTCCTGAAGCTCCTCGAGCTGGGCATGGACGTGGCCCGCCTCAACTTCTCCCACGGGACCCACGCCGACCACGAGGTGGCCATCCAGCGCATCCGCGCCGCCTCCCGCCAGCTGGTCCGCCCGGTGGCCATCCTCCAGGACCTGCAGGGGCCGAAGATCCGGACCGGCCCGCTCCGCGCCGGCCGGGAGGGCGTGATGCTCCCGACCGGGAGCCGGATCGTCATCACCACCGAGAAGGAGGTGGCCGGCGACGAGCACCTCGTCTCCACCACCTACCCCTTCCTCGCCCAGGACGTCGGGCCGGGCGATCGCATCCTCGTGGACGACGGCCTGCTCGAGCTCCGCGTGCTCGACACCGACGGGGTCCGGGTCACCGCCGAGGTGGTCGAGGGCGGACGCCTGAAGGAGCACAAGGGGATCAACCTGCCCGGCGTGGCGCTGCGGGTGAGCGCGCTCTCCGAGAAGGACCGGACCGACCTGGCCTTCGGCGCCAAGCACGGCGTCGACCTGGTGGCGCTCTCCTTCGTGCGCACCGCAGGCGACATCGAGGAGGCCCGCGCCGAGCTGCAGAGGCTGGGGCGGGTGGTCCCCATCATCGCCAAGATCGAGAAGCCGGAGGCGCTCGACAACCTGGACGAGATCGCCGAGGCGGCCGACGGCCTCATGGTGGCGCGTGGCGACCTGGGGGTGGAGGTGCCGGCCGAGCGGGTGCCCGTCCTGCAGAAGTCGATCGTCGACCGGGGCAACCAGCTCGGCAAGCCGGTCATCATCGCCACGCAGATGCTCGACTCGATGATCCAGCACCCGCGCCCCACCCGGGCCGAGGCCAGCGACGTCGCCAACGCCATATGGGACGGGGCCGACGCGGTCATGCTCTCCGGCGAGAGCGCCAGCGGCCGCTTCCCGCTGCTCGCCGTGCAGACCCTGGATCGCATCGTGCGCGAGGCGGAGGGCAGCAAGTTCCTCTCCCGGCTCCGCCCGGTCGATCCAGCCGCAGGGCCCATGGCCCTCAACGACGTGGTGGCCTCGGCGGCGGTGCGCGCCGCGCTCGACGCCGACGCGCGCTGCATCGCCTGTTTCACCGTGGGTGGAACGACCGCCCGGCTGCTCAGCCGCTACCGGCCCCACGTCCCCATCGTGGCCTTCTCCCCGGAGCAGCCCATCCGGCGGCGCATGGCCCTCTACTGGGGCGTCCTCCCCCGGATCCTGGACCCCATCCGCGACCCCGACTCGATGGCGCGGCTCGTCTCCGAGCAGCTCGTCGCGGAAGGCCTGGCGGGCCCCGGCGACCGGGTGATCATCGTCTACGGCTCCCCGCTGGGCGAGCCGGGCGCCACCAACTCCATCCGCCTGCACCAGATCCCCCTCGAGCCCCTTCCGGGCAAGCGCTACCGGGTTCCCATCTAGCCGACGGGGACCGGAGACCGAATCCATGGACATCCCGGCCCTGCAGCGCGCCATCGCCGAGCAGCGGCTCGACGGCTGGCTCCTCTACGACTTCCACGGCCAGAACCCCACCGCGCTCGGCGTGCTCGGGCTCACCGGCCACATGCTCACCCGCCGCTTCGCCTACCTCGTCCCCGCCCGGGGCGAGCCGAGGCTCCTCGTCCACGCCATCGAGGTGGGCTCCTTCCCGGCCCACGTGCCGGGACGGCGCGAGAGCTACGCCTCCTGGCAATCCTTCCACGCCGGGCTGGAGCGCATGCTCGCCGACCTGCCCGGACGCCGGCTCGCCATGGAGTACTTCCCGATGGCGGGGATCCCCTACCTCTCCCGGGTGGACGCCGGCACGCTGGAACTCGTCCGGTCGCTCGGCGTCGAGGTGGTCTCGTCGGGCGAGCTCGTGCAGCAGTTCCTCTGCCGGTTCGACGACCGGCAGGTCGAGAGCCACGCGCGGGCCTGCCGGGCCATCGACGAGGCGAAGGACGAGGCCTTCGCCCGGGTCGGGGAGGAGCACCGGCGCGGCCGGGAGCCGGCCGAGCACGAGATCCAGGACCTGCTCATGGCCCGCTTCGCCGAGCGGGGGCTCGTCACCGACCACCCGCCCATCGTGGCGGTGAACGGACACGCCGCCGACCCGCACTACGTGCCTTCGCGGGAGCGTCCCACCTCCATCCGGCGCGGCGATCTCCTGCTCATCGACCTGTGGGCCCGTGAGCCCCGCGCCGACGATCCGTACGCCGACATCACCTGGATGGCCTTCTGCGGCGACCGACCCACTCCCCGGATGGAGGAGGTGTTCCGGGTGGTGGCCGGCGCGCGCGACGCGGGTTTCGGACTCGTGGTGGAAGCCTTCCGGGAGGGGCGCCGGCTCGAGGGGTGGCAGGTCGATCGCGTGGTCCGGGACCACGTCGTGGCCCGCGGGTTCGGCGACCGCTTCGTCCACCGCACCGGCCACTCCATCGGCTTCGCGTCGGCCCACGGCGACGGGGCCAACATGGACGACCTCGAGACCCACGACACCCGACCGCTGCTCGAGCGCACGGCCTTCTCCATCGAGCCCGGCGTCTACCTGCCCGACGAGGGAATCGGCGTGCGCCTGGAGATCGACGTGGTGCTCCACCCCGGCGGTCCACGCATCTACTCCAGGCTCCAGGAGGAGCTGGTCCGGATCGCGTGAGCGAGCTCCTTCCCGGCATGCCGCCTCCCCCGCCGCCCGCGCGCTTGCGCCCGGCGGCCGCGGTGATCCTGTGGCGCGATGGCCCGGAGGGTCGGGAGGTCTTCTGGGTCCGGCGCGGGGACGGACTCCGGTTCGCCGGCGGCTTCCACGCCTTCCCGGGCGGGCGGGTGGACGACGACGACGCCAAGGTCCCGGTGCCCGGGCTCGAGGGCGAGACCGCAGTCACCGTGGCCGCCGCCTGTCGCGAGCTCTTCGAGGAGGCGGGCGTGCTGCTCGCGCGCGGGGCGGAGCGGATCGCGCCGGGCGTCCGGGACGAGGCGCGTCAGGCCCTGCTCGACGGGAGGATCGGCTTCGCCGAGATCCTCTTCCGGGAGGGGCTGGCGCTCGAGCCCGCTCTCCTCGAGGAGGCGGGGCTCTGGGTCACGCCGGAGGCCTTCCCGGTGCGCTTCTCCGCCCGCTTCTTCGTGGCCCGGCTGCCCGCCGGGCAGGAGGCCTCGGTGTGGCCGGGGGAGCTGTCGGGAGGGGAGTTCGTTCCGGTGGTCCGCGCGCTCGCCGCGTGGGAGCGGGGCGATGCGCTGCTCCATCCGCCCAACTGGTGGGGCATCACCGCCATCCATCGCGCCGCCCCGCCGGCGGCGGTGGAGCTGCTCCGTCACCGTCCGGACGACATCGTCATCGAGTTCCAGGGGGGCGTCGTCCTCGCCGCGATCCGCACCCCGACGCTTCCTCCGGCCACACACACCAACTGCTGGTTGATCGACCTCGGCCCGGGGGAAGGCGTGGCGGTGGTCGATCCCGGCTCGGGCGACCCGGCGGAGCTGGCGCTGCTCGATCGCACGCTCTCGATCCTGGCCCGCCGCGGCCGGCCGGCGCGGGAGGTGTGGCTCACCCACCACCACGTGGACCACGTGGGGGGCGTCCCGGCGCTCGTCGCCCGCGGTCTGCCGGTGCGGGCCCACCCGGAGACGGCGCGGCGGGTCCCGGGCGGCGGGTCCTTCCTCCCGGTGGCCGACGGCGAGCTCCTGGGCGGGCGCTGGCGGGCCATATTCACTCCGGGTCACGCACCGGGCCACCTCGCCTTCCTGGACGAGCGGACCGGCGCGCTCGTGGCCGGCGACATGGTGAGCACGATGTCCACCATCGTGATCGACCCGCCGGAGGGGGACATGGGGCTCTACCTCGCGTCGCTGGCCCGGCTCCGGGCACTGCCGGCCCGAACCCTCTACCCCGCGCACGGCGCTCCCGCCCCCTCCGCGCTCGCCAAGCTGGACGAGTACCTGGCCCACCGGCACATGCGGGCCGCCAAGGTCGAGGCCGCGCTCGACCCCGGTGGCGAGCTCGCCGAGGTCACGCGGAGGGCCTACGACGACACGCCCCCCGTGCTCCTCCCGGTGGCCGAGCGGAGCTGCCTCGCCACCCTCCTCTGGCTGGAGGGGACCGGGCGAGCGACCCGTTCGGGGGCTTCCTGGGGTCGTCCCTAGCCCCGGAGGGGTCGGTTTTCGGGAACATTTCGGTGACGGCGGCCGTTTTGAATGCGGTGCGCTGGGATCTCGTCCCTCTCTGGGTTATCAAACCCTTCGAGATTCCCATGAGAGCCCTCCACGCCGTCGCCGTCGTCACCCTCGCCTTCGCGGTCGGCGCAGCCTCGACCGAAGGGGTGGTCCGGATGCGGGCCGCCCGGGCGGAGAAGGTCGCGGCGACCGACGGTTCCATCGGCGAGCTGGTCGCCTTCGAGGTCCGGACCGAGGACGGTGCCACGCTGGCGAAGAGCCGGCTCGTCAGCCCCGAGGGCAAGGTGGCCTCGGTGACGGTTCGCGATCCCTCCGATCCCTCGACGGTCCGGATGGTGCTCCGGGTGACCACCTCGCGCGAGGCTTCGGGCAGCGTCTGCGTGAACTACGCGGTGCAGATCCCCGAGCTCTCCCTCTCCCGCTCCGGTCGTGTCTGGGTGAAGCCCGGCGTCGAGTCCACGCTCCCCCTCGGCCCCGACCTGGTGGCCGTCTTCACCGCGGTCCCCGTGCCGTCGCGGGCCTTCGAGAAGCTCCTCGAGTCGGAGCGGGCGCACCGGGCTCCGCGGGCCAGCTGATCGCGCCTCCCCGGCGCGCTCGCTACGGCTTCCCCAGGATCTGCTCGTACTGGATGGCGCCCAGTTCGCGTCCATCCTCGGCCCAGGTGAACCAGCGTCCGCACTGGAGCACGAAGCAGAAGGTCCCCTCGGTTCGCTTCTTCCCGTTGCGCCACCACTGTACGAACGGACCCTGGCGCCGGGCGACTCCGTTGCGATCGGGCCCCTCGCACCACTCGGCGTTCCCCCGGGGAGGCGGCAGGCCGACCGGGAGCGTCCCCGTCGGGCAGGCCAGCGGGACCGCCACGAGCACGGCGAGGAGCGTCGCGATCACGGTCGCACCTCTCCCGGCCGGCTCCAGGACTCGAGAAAGCCCGTCACCACCGGGAACACCTCCGCCGCGGCGTTCCGCCCCACGAGCAGGTCGGTGTGGCCGTAGTCGGCCGAGTGGCCGGCGTCGGTCCGGAACTCCACGTAGGTGCGGGGGCCGCCCCAGGCCTCGAAGCTCGCGCGGACCACCGAGGGGGGCGCGAGCGAGTCGCGCGGGGCGGCCACGAAGAGGGCGGGCTGGCGGCAGGCGGCGAGCCCGGCCCGGTAGTCGACGTCGCCGCCGGCCGACCGGCAGACGTCCTGGGTGACCCACTCCCCCAGCTGGCGGAAGAGCGGGCCGGAGACGTTCTCGATGCCGTTCGCGAGCAGCCGGCGGTAGACGGCGCGGTCCATGTTGCGACCGTTGATGGCCAGCTCCGCCGCGGGCGGGTGGGCGAGCCCGGCCCAGGGCGCCACCATGCGCGCGAGGGTCCGGTTGTGGCGTCCGTCCACGAGGACTCCCCGCCGGACCCAGCGGGCCACCTGCCCGTCCGGGTCGAAACGCATGGGCCCGGCGATGGCGACGATGGCGGCGATCCGCTCCGCGTGCAGCTGGCAGGAGACGAGGCCGGTCACGGCGCCGAGGCTGTGCCCCACCCAGAGCACCCTTTCCTCGCCGGTCTCGCGGCAGATCGCATCGAGCGCGGCCGGGACGTCCTCGTTCACGTAGTGGTCGAAGTTCCACTCCGCGTCGACCGTCGGGCCGCGCCGGGAATCGCCGTGCCCTCGGAGGTCGAGGGAGAAGGTCCGGAAGCCCGCCCCGCTGAGGTGGGCCGCGAGCGATACCGCCTCGACGCCCGCGTCGAGGGTCCACCGGTTCGCCGAAAGCCCGTGGACGAGCAGCACGGGGGGCCGGCGCTCCGGTGCGCGGGGGCGGCGCGTCCCGAGCGCCAGGCTCCATCCGTCCCGGGTGACCGCCCGCACGACTCCGTCGTCCAGGACCGGCTGGCACAGGGTGCGCGTCCAGAAGGCGTAGTGCGCCAACGCGAGCACCCCTGCGCCCGCCAATGCGGCAACCAGGACGAACGGCCATTCCACGCCCCCACAGATCTACCGCAGGGAGAGGCAAGGGTCCCGGAAATCCCCGGTGGCCCGCGGGTTGCAGACCTTCAACCCCATGACGGCCGATCATGTTCGAGGCGGGTCGTCCGCAAGAGGCATGTGTCCAGAAAACGAGCAGACGGTGGCCCGGATTCCGGGCAGGTCGGATGGATCCATCCACGCCGAGCCGGGCGGTTCCCGGCGCTTGACCGATCGCGTCGCGGGAGCGTAGCGTCGGGAACTTCCACTGATACAGGGGTGCACCCGTGAAGAAGGTCGAAGCCATCATCAAGCCCTTCAAGCTGGACGAGGTGAAGCAGGCTCTCTCCGAGATCGGCATCGCCGGCCTGACCGCGACCGAGGTGAAGGGCTTCGGGCGCCAGAAGGGGCACACCGAGCTCTACCGCGGCGCCGAGTACGTCGTCGACTTCCTGCCCAAGGTGAAGGTCGAGGTCGTCGTGTCCGATGCGCTCGCCTCCAAGGTCGTCGAGGTGATCGAGCGGGCCGCCAAGACCGGCCGCATCGGCGACGGGAAGATCTTCGTCGTCCCGGTCGAAGAGGTGATCCGCATCCGCACCGGCGAACGGGGCGAGGACGCCCTCTAGCGCCGGGAGACCGGCATCGAAGGGGGCGCCGTGGCCCGTGGCGGCAAGGCATCGCCGCTCCCCGCGGCGCTGGCGCGAGGTGCCATAGATTCCATCGGAGATCCGATCCTGCTCGTGGGACCGGATGGTGGGCTCCTGCACCTCAACCCAGCCGCGGAGGAGCTCTTCGACCGAAGCAGGGACCGTTCGGTCGGACTGCCCGTCCGCGCGCTGCCCGGCGGCGGGCCGCTCGAGGCGCTCGCCGATCGCGTCCGGCGCGGGCAGGAGGCGACCCGCGTCGATCTCGCGAGCCCCCGCGACCCCTCGCTCCCGCTGAGCGTGGAGGCCTCGCCGCTCTTCGACGGGGCCTCCTGCGTGGGAACGGTGCTCGTGATCGGGTCCCGCAGAAGCGGGGAGCGGCATCTCGACTTCGAGGCGCTGGCAGCCGGACTCGCCCACGAGATCAAGAACCCCCTGGCTGGCCTGCAGGGGTCGGCCGAGCTGCTGGCCCGGGAGGCGGACGGGGTCGCCCGCGAGTACGCGCTCGTCATCGCCAAGGAGGCGCGTCGCGTCGACGGCCTGGTCCGGGAACTCCTCGACCTGGCGCGGCCGGCCACGCTCCTGGCCGGGCCCGTGAACATCCACACGGTCCTGCGCGACGTGATGTTGATCGCGAAGGGGCTTCCCGGTGGCGATCGGGTGCTCTTCTCGCAGCGCTTCGACCCATCCCTGCCCTCGGTCCTGGGGGATCAGGAGAAGCTCACCCAGGTGGTGTTGAACCTGCTCCGGAACGCGGTGGAAGCGGTCCGGGAGGTGCCGGGCGCGGAGATCCTGATGGAGAGCGGGATCGCTCCGGTTCGCCTTCGCCATGCGGGCGGACGGACGATCACGCTGGCCCGGGTGGCGATCCTCGACAACGGGCCCGGCATCTCCGAGGCCATGCTGTCCCGCCTGTTCACGCCATTCGCCACGTCCAAGGCGCAGGGAACGGGGCTCGGCCTCGCCATCTCCCGGCGGATCGTCGAGGCGCACGGCGGGCGCATCGAGGTCCGCAACCGGGGCGCGCGGGGCGTCGAGGCGGCGCTCTACCTTCCCCTCTCCGCACCCTGACGGCCGCCTTGTCGGGGGGTGCCCGGATCCGAGCATGCCCTTTGCCCGCCGAACGGGCATAAGAGGTGCATGGACCTCGTACCGATGCGAAAGGTGCTCATCGTCGACGACGAGCCGTCCGTCCGTTTCGTCCTGGCCCGGACCTGCGAGCGGGCCGGAGTTCCTCATCTGGAGGCCGGCAGCGCCGAGGAGGCGCGGGAGGTGATGGTCCGCCACGGAACCTCCCTCCACGGCGGTATCGGCCTCGTGCTCCTCGACGTGCGACTCCCGGGGGACGATGGCCTCACGCTCCTCGCCGAGCTCGCCGGCCGGAGCGACTCCCCGTTCGTCGTGGTGATGACCGCCGAGGACACGATGCGTTCGGCGGTCGAGGCGATGAAGCGTGGCGCCGCCGACTACCTGACGAAACCCTTCGACCTGAACCGGGTCGAGCGAATCATCCGCGACCTCGCCATCGGGCCCGAGCCGGAGGAGCGTCCCGAGCGCGGGCCGGAGCGAACCTCCGAGCCGGAGAAGAAGCGGGACGGGGCATCGCTCGAGTCGCTCATCGGCCGCTCGCCGGCCATGGTCGAGGTGTTCAAGGAGATCGGGCGCGTGGCGCGCACCGAGATGACGGTGACCTTGATGGGCGAGAGCGGCACCGGCAAGGAGCTGGTCGCACGGGCCGTGCACGCCAACTCGGCGCGGGCCCGCGGCCCGTTCATCACCGTGAACATGGCCGCGATCCCCCGCGATCTCATGGAGAGCGAGCTGTACGGGCACGAGCGGGGCGCCTTCACGGGAGCGGCCGAGCGGCGCCCGGGGAAGTTCGAGCTGGCGAGCGGCGGCACGCTCTTCCTGGACGAGATCGGCGAGATGCCGGTGGAGCTGCAGGCGAAGCTCCTGCGCGTCCTCCAGGAGCGGGAGATCGACCGCGTGGGTGGGTCCCGCCCGCTGCCGGTGGACGTCCGGATCGTGGCCGCGACCAACGCCGACCTCTCCCGCTCGGTGGAGGACGGGCGCTTCCGGCGCGATCTCTTCTACCGGCTGGCCGTGGTCCCCATCCGGCTGCCTCCGCTCCGGGAACGGGACCACGACGTGATCCTGCTCGCCCGCCACTTCGCTGCGAAGTACGGGGAGCAGCTCCGCGGTCGCCCGGTCACGCTCGCGCGGGACGCCGAGCCGCTGCTCCTCGCCCACTCCTGGCCCGGAAACGTGCGGGAGCTCCAGAACGTGATCCAGCGCGTGCTGCTCTCGCTGCCCGGACAGCGCATCACGGGGCGTGACATCGGGCCGCTCTTGCCGGCTGGCGCCGTGCGGGAGAAGGGGCTCACCGGTTTCGTCGAGTCGTTCCTGGACGGGGCCGAGCCGGACGGGGGGCGATACCAGGCCGCCCTCGCCGCGGTGGAGGGCCCTCTCATCAGCGCCGCGATGGACCGAACCCGGGGGAATCAGCTCAAGGCGGCGGAACTGCTCGGGATGAATCGCAACACCCTCCGGGAGCGGATGCGCGCCCTGGGGCTGAAGCCGCGCGAATGAGCTCCTGCCTGCTCCGCGGGCAGGCTGTGCCCGGTTTTCGGGCACAGGCCCGAAAAGGACACCCGATCCGGGCTCGATCGGAGTAGATCCGGCTGGCACAAGGCGTGCTAATCCGGTGCCTCGTCCACCCTCCGCCCCATCAGGAGAACCCTCCGCAATGGCCACAATGACCCCGAAGCAGGCGCTCGACCTCGCCAAGCAGAACAAGGCGCAGTTCGTCGATCTGAAGTTCAACGACTTCCTCGGCATCTGGCAGCACTTCTCCATCCCCATCGACGAGCTCTCCGAGGAGGTCTTCGAGGAGGGTCTGGGCTTCGACGGTTCCTCCATCCGGGGCTGGCAGGCGATCCACGCCTCCGACATGCTCGTCATGCCGGACGCCAGCACCGCCGTGATGGACCCCTTCATGGCCCACCCGACGCTGTCGCTCATCTGCAACATCGTCGAGCCGATCACGAAGGAGCCGTACTCCCGCGACCCGCGCAACATCGCCATCAAGGCCGAGAAGTACCTGAAGGGCACCGGCATCGGCGACACGGCCTTCTTCGGCCCCGAGGCGGAGTTCTTCATCTTCGACGAGGTCCGCTACGAGAGCGGCGTCAACCACTCCTTCTACAAGGTCGACTCGGCCGAGGGCCAGTGGAACACCGGCCGCGACGAGGCGGGCGGGAACCTCGGATACAAGCCCCGCTACAAGGAGGGCTACTTCCCGGTCGCCCCCACCGACAGCCAGCAGGACATCCGCGCCGAGATGTGTGCGGTGATGGAGGGGATGGGCATCAAGGTGGAGCGGCAGCACCACGAGGTGGCCACCGCCGGCCAGGCCGAGATCGACATCCGCTTCGACTCGCTGCTCAACATGGCCGACAAGCTGATGTGGTTCAAGTACATCATCAAGAACGTCGCCCGGCGGAACGGCAAGACCGTCACCTTCATGCCGAAGCCGCTCTTCGGCGACAACGGGTCGGGCATGCACGTCCACCAGTCGATCTGGAAGGGCGGCAAGCCGCTCTTCGCGGGCGACGGCTACGCGGGCATGTCGGAGATCGCCATGTGGTACATCGGCGGCATCCTGAAGCACGGCCCGGCGCTGGCCGCCTTCTGCAACCCGACCACGAACAGCTACAAGCGGCTCGTGCCGGGCTTCGAGGCCCCGGTGAACCTGGCCTACTCGGCCCGCAACCGCTCCGCGTCGATCCGCATCCCGATGTACTCGCCGAACCCCAAGGCGAAGCGCATCGAGTTCCGCTCGCCGGATCCGGCCGCCAACGGCTACATGGCCTTCGCCGCCATGCTGATGGCCGGCCTCGACGGCATCGAGAACAAGGTCAGCCCGGGCCAGCCGCTCGACAAGGACATCTACGGGATGACGCCCGAGGAGCTGAAGGACGTCCCCAAGATGCCGGGCTCGCTCGACGAGGCGCTCGAGAACCTGCGCAAGGACCACGCCTTCCTGCTGAAGGGGGACGTCTTCACCGAGGACGTCATCGAGACCTGGATCCAGTACAAGTACGACAAGGAAGTGAACCCGGTCCGGATGCGCCCGAACCCGCTCGAGTTCTCCCTGTACTTCGACACCTAGAACCCAGGCGTCGCATGGTTTTCCCGACGGCCGCCCCCACGGGCGGCCGTCGCCGTTTCGGGATACAACGCCCCCGTGCGCTCCGCCAACCTGACCCTGCGCTCCGCGCTCCGCGACGCCGTCGGCGGGCTCCCGCGGGCGTACTGGGCGATCTGGGCCGGCCTGCTCGTCAACCGGGTGGGCAGCTTCGTGGTGCCGTTCCTCTCCCTTTACCTCACGCAGCGGCGGGGCTTCTCCGTGGCCGAGGCCGGGGGGCTCGTCTCCCTGTGGGGGTTGGGCGCGGTCGGGGCCGGGCCGGTGTCCGGAGTCCTCGCGGACCGGATCGGACGGCGCGTGGCCCTGTTCGTGTCGCTGCTCGGGGGGGCCGCGCTGACGATCGCGCTCGGGTTCACGACCTCGCCGACGCTGATCGCCGCGCTCGTCCTCGGCGTCGGATTCATCGGTGAGATCTACCGCCCGGCCTCCCATGCGGTGATCGCCGACGTGGTGCCGCCCGCCGATCGGACGCGCGCCTTCGGGCTGCTCTACTGGGCCGTGAACCTGGGGTGGGCCGTCGGGGTGACGCTGGCGGGGTTGCTGGCCGCCGTGAGCTACGTGCTCCTCTTCGTCGGGGACGGCCTCACCACCCTGGCCTTCGCCTGGGTCGTCTGGCGGTTCGTGCCCGAGACCCGGCCCCCGGGGCGCGACGAGGGCGTGCGTGAGGTCCTTGCCGGTCTGGCCGTGCCGCTCCGGGATCGGATCTTCCTGCCGCTCCTCCTGCTCCAGCTCGCATTCGCCATCGTCTTCTTCCAGTTCCAGCTCGCACTGCCGGTGGACATGGCGGACCACGGGATCTCACCCACTGCCTTCGGCTTCCTCCTCTCGCTGAACGGGATCCTCATCGTCGTCCTGCAGCCGTTCCTGAACCGATGGACCGCGGCGGCCCGGGATCCCGCGCGGATCCTGGCGCTCGGGTGCGCCCTCGTCGGCGTGGGGTTCGGGATGAACGCGCTCCACCACACGGTGGGCTGGTACGCGCTCGCCATCGCCGTCTGGACGCTCGGCGAGATCTCCTACCTGCCCGTGGTTTCGGTCGTCCCTGCGGAACTCGCACCGGATTCCCTCCGGGGGCGCTACCAGGGGGCCTGGGCCCTTTCCTGGTCGCTCGCCGCCTTCGCGGCACCGGTGCTCGGCGCCTGGGGGCTGGAGCGGGTCGGGGCGCGCGGGGTCTGGGGCGCCTGCCTCATCGTGGGACTTGCGGTGGCTGCGGGGCAACTCGCGGTCGGCCCGGCGCGGCGGAGGCGGCTGGACGAGATCCGGGCGGCGCGGCCGGGGTGACGGCGTCGCGGAGGTCGCGCCTCTCCTCGCGAGCCGGGCCTCGTATGCGGATCGCCTTCGGCGGCGCGGCCGAGGTGCCGCCAGGCGGGACGGGCGCACCGCTCCGAGCA
>SESG01001130.1_pt1 | contig 22586 bp, 25 predicted proteins | sample 3171421 | NCBI WGS metagenome assembly SESG01 (sample SAMN10866946, study PRJNA518727) | freshwater metagenome | biome: subpolar coniferous forest; feature: holomictic lake; material: water; isolation source: holomictic Lake 227, 6 m and 8 m depth | place: Canada: near Kenora, Ontario | collected...
AGGCACATGCAGGCCCGCCTGGCTAACGGCGCCATTGTCCCCGGATGGCCTTTGCCGAGAAACGGCTCCACCGACGCGGCCCGAGAGCTCTGGCGAAAAAATTATCCTTTCTCATCGGAACTTCGCGCCTATAGCGCCTTCGCGTGAACCCGTGATCTCGGCCCGACCGGGCCTCCCGCCCCGGGCGCAAGCGCTTGTCAGGCAAGCCAGCCCGCCAGGACGACAGCGCGGCCCAGGCTGGGCCCGCGGACGGAAAGCTCACGAAGAGTTGCTTATCTCTCGTTTACAACTGCGTTGAGATCGACCTGCAATTTTTGTCCTGCAAATAGCAATGTTTTTAGAGTTGTAAAGCCTATAAAATGCCGGATAGAATATGGAGATCATCGACCTTATCAAGAGCCACGCCAATGATATCAAGACCCTTTTTAGCGTCAGGCGAATTGGTATTTTCGGATCCTTCGCCCGTGGTGAGCAGAAGGATTCCAGCGATGTTGATATACTGGTAGAATTTGAGAAGCCCACATTTAAAAACTTTATGAACCTTTCATTCTACCTGGAAGATCTCTTGGAAAGAGAGGTGGATCTGGTCACCGTAAAAGGACTTCACCCGCGCATCCGGCCTTACGTGGAGAAGGATGTGATCTGGTCTGAATAAGGATGGAGAGCTACTGGGACACATCCTTGAAGAGATGGATTTCATTGCAACGTATTGTGCTGTCGTTGGCATAGAGACGTTGATGGCAGATGAAGTTCTACGCAGAGCCTGTGTTAAATCCTTGGAGATTATTGGAGAGGCATCCAGGAATATCTCGGATGATTTGAGAAAGGCGCACCCAGAGATTCCATGGAGACAGATGATCGGCATGAGAAACAAGCTGGTTCACCATTACTTTGGAGTGGACTGGGAGATCGTGAATGATGCCCTTAAAAATGAGCTTCCAGAGATAAAATTAAAACTGGCGAAAATATTAATATAAACCCTCAGGCCCGACCGGCCTCCTGCCCGCCCTGACGACCACGCAGCAACCCCGGATGGCCCGGCCCCAACGACGGCGGCCACGAGTGCAGCCGGAAGCCGGGCAAAGCTATCAATGGATGATGAATTGGACAGCAAGACCCAAAGGTTAAATTCCTTAAACAGCAATCTGGAATCCCAAAAAGGTGCATTTTAATGAGCGGTGCAGTGCATTCATTGAGTTTTCAGGATCTAATCGAAGCTGTGGAGTCCATGCCTCTGGAAGATCAGTCCATGCTGGTCGAGCTGATCAACAAACGCATCATAGAGAAGCGCCGGGCCGAGCTGGTAGCTGAAGTCCAGGATGCGAGAGGTGCGTTTAAAAGAGGCGAGGTTAAACGGGGCACATTTGAAGACCTGATGAAGGATCTGTTAGATTGAATACTCTTGTCTGGAGCCCTGGCTTCAAAAGATCATTCAAGCACTTAATACGACGCAGGCCTGATCTGCAAGAAAGAATTGAACATGCACTAAAACTGCTCGCTACTGATCCACAACACTTCTCTCTTCATACTCACAAATTGAAAGGGGACTTGGCAGGTTCTTGGGCTTTTACGGTCGATTTCGAATATCGCATCGTATTTGAGTTCGTGCGAGATCCCAAGACTCAAGAAGAGATCATCCTGCTTGAAGCTGTTGGCACGCACAACGAAGTCTACTAATTCGCCATCATCTCCACCAGATGCCAGGCCCGACCGGCCTCCAGTCCGCCCTGACAACATCGCAGCAAGCCCGGACGGCCCGGCCCACTGGCAACGATCTACACCATGCGAAAAAAAAGTCTATATCCCATCGACGATTATATTTCTCTGATGTTTGCTGAATATATTCAGGCTGCAATGGATAAGGCGACTTACGAGATCATCGATGACGCAGAGCCATTTTACGGCGAGGTCCTTGAGCTTCAAGGACTGTGGGCAACAGGAAAAACTCTTGATGAATGTCGAAAGAACCTCATAGATGCCCTTGAAGACTGGATAGCAGCGCATCTGGCGTGGGGCTACCCGGTCCCGTCTCTCGAAGGTCATATGATACAAGTCTCGAAGGAGCCGATGGCCTTTGCAGACTAAATTCGTACCAGTTTCATGGCACGAGCTGACTCGGGCGTCTCAACAATCTGGGATGGGATGGACCATTTTCCGGCAAGAAGCATCCGTACATGCGCAAGGATGGAATATTCTTGCTCATTCCCAATCCACACCATGGCGAAGACGTTAGCGTTGACCTCATTAAGAAGGTTCTACCCGGAGAAGTCACTTTGGCAGGAGTCCAGTTCCACCTGGCCCTCAGGCCCGACCGGCCTCCTGCCCTCCCTGACAACATCGCCGCAAGCCCGGACGGCCCGGCCCACGGGCAGCTGCCACGAGCGCAGCCCTGCTTGCCGGGCAGCCACAGTCGAGCGGCAACCGGGCGCTGTTGCCCACATCCCCGCAAGGATGAAGATGCTGGAGGCTGCCGAGAAATCCTTTTAAAAAGTCTCTGTGCGTCCTCTGTGCGCTCTGTGCCTCTTGTGGTGGCCCGTAGTAGCTCGGTTATAATTATCGGCTAATAGTAATAACGAAATGCCGCCGTTACCAAAATCCAGCCCCCCGAAAAGCTGTCTACTCCGGCCCGGCTCTTCCTGGCCTTCAGGCCCGCCCGGCCTCCCGACCCCCGAGCGCGAGCGTGCGGGCCCGGCCCAAGGGCGGCTGGAACGAGCGCTGCCCGAGGCGAAGATGTGCTGGTGATGGGCAGAGGGGGGGGAGCTGCAGAAAAATCTTATATACTTTTTGGATAAACATCATTGTATGTCAACTTCTGTTTATAGCGTTCGCATTGAAGACCGTGTACGCAGGATGATGGATGAGATGTCTGATGTCAATTGGCAGGGAGAGATCAAGCAAACCGTGGAGAGAATGGTTCGGGAAAAGAAAAAAGAAAGGCTCCTGGCCGAGGCTCAGGAACTGTGGAAGCATCAAAAGCCCAATGCAATCGGTGCTGCACAGATGATACGGGAGGATCGAGATGCTTGATAAGGTAGCTTTGGATTCAAATATCCTGGCAGCTATGTTTTTCAAGGAGAATGCCTCTCAAAGAGCCCTGGACGCAGTCACCAAACCGGATTTGATCACTCTGGACCTGGCAGTGATTGAGGTTGGAAACGTCGCCTGGAAACAGGTGACTCTATTCGGGAAGGACCGGGATCAAACTCTCAATGCTCTGCAGAAATGTCAGACCTTTATCTCCGAAGCGTGCGATGTCGTCAGAGCGCAGGATATGATGGCGAAGGCGTATGATATTTCGATTGTTACTACAGCGTCCTTTTATGATTCCCTCTTTTTAGCCCTGGCAGAAAAAGAGCAAGTCCCTCTATTGACTTTGGATAAGAAACTGTACAATAAAGCTAATTCTTCATTTAATGTGCAATTGATTTAGCGTGCATAATTGAGATATCGTGATGCGAGTCACGAACGCAGCCCTGCTTGCCGGGCAGCCACAGTCGAGCGGCAAACGGGCGCTGCTACCCACAGCCCCGCAAGGATCGCTAAGCCAGGAGAACGGTCTCGAATCTCTTTGCGCGTTCTTTGTGCCTTCGTGCCTTTGTGGTGAAATCGTTAGTTGTCTGGTTATAATTATCCGCTGATAGTAATAACGAAATGCCGCGATTACCAAAATCCAGCGCCCGAAAAGCTGTTCCCTCTGGCCCGGCTCTCCCTGACTCCAGGCCCGACCGGCCTCCCGCGCCCGAGTGCGAGCGCGTGCACATGCGGGCCCGCCTGGCAAGCGGCGACGCTAGCCACCGGACGGCAGACACGAGCTGTGGTCTAAACCATGCGAAGAAAATGTCTATATCTCATCGACGATTATATTTCCTTGATGTTTGGTCTACTCAGACCAGGCGGGCCTGCGAGCGCCGGAAGGCCGGCCAGAGACATTTGGAACGCTAACTCGCAGTTTGAGCTTGCACTGGCTGTCCCTAACGAACTTCGGAGCCTGAAAGACTAATGCCATTAAAAATTGACAAATGCGAGGCGAAAGTAATCAGCAAAAAAAAAGAAGAGCCGCCCAAATCGCCCCTCTCGCTCCTATTTTGGCTTTTTTTTCTCTGGCTCTTGAAAGAGCTCATAGCCTCTCCTGCTCCTGCACGCTCGCAAGACTTTTTCGGCCTTTTGCATTTCGAATCTGCGCTCGCGTTTCATTTTCCTGTCTCTAGCTTCACTCATGATTTCACTTCCTTCTTTTTTAGCTTTGCCTTTTTTGTCATCGCTTTTTTGCTTTTGCCTGGGCTTCGGTTTTTGTCAGCCATATCATCATCTGCCGCGGACCAGGGTTTCGATATCTAGGGCCGTCCGAGCCGCCTGGTATATGCCACTTGATGCCTTCATTGCCAATCTCCTTCTAGTATATCTATTTTCTTGCAGGTAGTTCTACTTCAAAGCCGTGGGGGACAAGACGAAAATGACGGTTACGGAACAAGACTGGACTGCAGGCCAAAGTCAAATGTTTCATCCTGGAAAATTTTCGTCAACTATCGCCCGGACATCATCCAACCAGGCTGCTCGCTGTTCATAAGTACTGGTCACTACCACGTTATAGGTCTTGCGGTGAAAGTCTGCGTCGCCACATAACCCGAAGATGCAGTTCTTCCAAATCGTCTGCAGAGGATCGCCAAAAGCATTTTGCTCCCTCTCGGGAAGGGTATTGGAGGTGTTGAAGACGATTGCCCGCCTGGCCAAAAGCCGTCCGCGAGGCGTTCCCTCGCCGCTGTCGCCTTCCAGGAACTCATAGGCAATACCTGGCCGCATGACCCTGTCCACCCAGCCTTTGAGGATGGCAGGAGGCATGCCCCACCAATTGGGATGAATTATTATTATCCCGTCTGCCATTGCTGTTTCCTGGCAGTGAACCCGGATCATGTCGTCAAGCGGCGCATCTTTAGCAATCTCTGCAGAGCGAAGGATGGGATCAAAGGATTCCAAGTAGAGGTCATGAAAAGCGACTTGATGGCCGTTTTGCATAAGCGTTTGCACTGATGCCTTGGCGATGGCATGATTGAAGCTTCCCGGACGGGGGTGGGCAAGGATTACCGAGATTCTCATTATATGGCCTTCATTTTGCTCTCCGTTTAAAATTTTCCTATAAGGCAGACGGCCATCGTCTGCGCCTTGATCTCCTGCATTTTCTCCTTTCCCACCAGCACCTCCACCAGTTTCAAGGCAAACTCCAGTGCCGTTCCCGGCGAGCGGCTGGTGATGAGGTTGCCGTCCACTACCACTCGCTCCTCACTAAAGTATGCGCAGTCCTCCACCTGAGCCTTGCCCGAAGGGCTGACCGTGGCCTTGCGGCCCTGCAGGACACCGGCCTTGATGAGAACCGAGGGAGCCGCGCATATCGCCGCGACAATTTTTCCAGCTCGATCCATCTCCCGTGCCATGTTTAGGATGCGTTCATCATTTCCCAGATTAATAAAACCCGGTGCGCCTCCGGGCAGGACCAGCCCGTCGAAGTCCCGGTAGTCGATTTTTTCCAGGGTGGTGTCCGGCATCACCTTGATTTTGTGAGAGCCTTCCACCAGTCCTTCTTTCAATCCCGCCGTCACAACTTCCACATCGGCTCGCCGCAAAATGTCGATAACGCAAATCGCTTCGATCTCCTCGAAGCCCTCTGCCATGGGCACTAGAATTCTCATGGTGTTTCCAATCGCAATTGTAATTAATAAAGACGCCCATCCGGCATTGCGACCATGATCTGCCTGCGCTGCGGCCAATGCTGCCTTCATCTGGATATCTTTGTCGTCAACCCCGCCAGCATTCTGGCAGACGGCAGCATCGATCCCGAAGATCAAGAAGCCATGATCCTCAAGCCCGCTGGAGAGAGATGCCCCCATCTTGCCCCCCGGGCTGGCCACGATGGCGATCTGGCCGTTTGCACTATTCACCACCTGCCCTGCTACCGGGGATCGCCCTGCGAGCAGTTCGAGCAGCTCGGGCCGGAGGATGCGGTATGCATCATGAGCGGATACTTCCAGGCTCTGGCCGAAAAAGGATGAATCGCAAGTAGAAAAAGAGAAAATTCTTAGGACCCTTCCCCCAGTGCTTCCGCCAGGCCAGGAACCTCTCCTGCTCCGGCGGGCACAGTCAGGTTGGACCCTGCAAAATCCTGACCGATGGGCTGGAAGCTGCCGCCCAGGTGCTCGGCCAAAAATGCCTCGGCTATGGCGTAGAAGGAAAGCCTGTTCTCGGGACGGGCAAATCCATGACCCTCGTCTGGATAAAGCACATAGGTCACCGGAAGCCCTTTGGCCTGCATGGCTTTGACGATCTGGTCTGACTCATTCTGCTTGACGCGAGGATCGTTGGCTCCCTGGCCGATGAGCAGGGGCCGCTCAATTAGCTCCACGTAATTGAGGGGTGAGCGTTCTTGTAGCAGCTTTCTGCCCGCCTCCGTCCGGAAGTCGCCCACCCTCTTGGTGAACTGCTCTATCTCCGGCTTCCAGTAGGGCGGAATGGTCTCCAGGAGCGTTATCAGGTTGGAGGGGCCCACGATGTCCACAGCGCAGGCAAAAATGCCAGGAGTGAAGGTTAAGCCGGCCAGAGCAGCATAGCCGCCGTAGCTCCCTCCCATGATAGCGATCTTTTCTGGATCGGCGATTTTTTGCTGCACGGACCAGTTCACAGCATCGATGAGGTCATCATGCATCTTCTTGCCCCACTCCAGATTTCCGGCATTGATGAAATTCTTGCCAAGACCCGTAGAGCCCCGGAAGTTAACGCTCAGGACGGCGTAGCCCCGGTTGGCCAGCCACTGATGCATGGAATCAAGCCCCCAGTAGTCGCGGCCCCAGGGACCGCCATGCACGTACAGTACCATTGGTAGCGGCTTATCCGGCAGTCCGTCACCATTCTCATCGCTTGGCAGAGGCAGGGTGTAATAGCATACCAGGTCCAGGCCGTCACGCGTTTTTATGACAGCCGGAATCATCCTGGCTAGCGGCAGCCCCGCCAGCTTTTCTCTGTCCGTGAAGAGGAAAGAGGCCCTCTTTTCCTCATGGTTGTAAAGGTAGTAGCGCGCCGGCCCGTTATCCCTGGTGAAAACGACTATCCATACCTTGTCGTTCAGGCTGCGGCTTATTACCGTCATGTCTCCTTCCTCCACGCTGCGCAACAGATCGATGTCCTGCACAATAGCCGGATCCAGGATCTTCCACTGTATCCGGTCGTAGTAGAATGCCACCGCCTGCACATTCTTCTCCGTAGGATGAATCATCATGCCGTTGAGATCCGATTTGGGGTCCTCGGCCAGAAAAGTGCTTTCTTTCGTATGCAGATTGAGGGCATAAAGAGCAGCCGTATTTCTGCCTCGGCTATCTATCAAATAAATAAGATCATTGCTCTTATTGAATCCGGCAAAGCCGGTGGTGAGAGTGTCTTCCATCTCGATCTTCAGGAATGTCTCCCAACTGCCGTTTTCTGCAGGCATGAATACTTCGCTTCCGCCGTCTGCCGTCATATTGCTGGCCAGCCTCACCTTGAAGTCGTCATCGATCTCAAATCCGGAGAACTCTTTATTCTCCAGGATAAGTGTCATGTTGCCTGTCTCGATATTGAGCCGGTAGAGGTCATGATACTCAGGATCACGCTTATTGAGGCCTATTATGGCTTCATAGGGGTGCTTGGGACTGAGAGCCCGGATTTCGGCCCGAACCCCTTCAAAAGGCGTGAGATCCAGGATCTTGCCGCTGCTAAGATTGACGCTGTAAATGCGCCAGTTCTCGTCTCCATTTCGATCCTGCAGGTAGAGGATATGCTGGTTGGTGTGAGTCCAGGTATAGCTTCTGATGCCCCGAGAGGTGTCATTGGTCACAGGCTTTGCCGTCTCCGGCGAATCTGCCTGTCCCACCCAAACATTGAGCACTCCCTCTTTAGGGGCCAGAAAGGCCAGCTTCGAGCCGTCCGGGCAGATTCTGGTGGTGATTCTATCCGGATTGCCGAATAAGAGATCCCTGGAAATAAGGGAGCTGTTATTTCTATTCTGCTCTCCTACCTTCGTATCCGCGCCACCCAAAGACGCCAGCAGGATCGCAAAAATGATAATAATAAGAAAGTTTTTCATCTTCTAACCTCCAATTGCAGCATCTAACGTCAGGGTCTTCCGGATATAAATAAATGGCGAAAATTAAGGCCAAAGTAATGGCTGCAACAAGAAAGAATTATGCCATCTCGGTGGCGATGAGAAATCCAATGGCTCTTTCCGCCAGGGGGTATCTGCGCACCAGTGCCTTGAACCTCTTGCCGTGATTAGGTTCAAGAAGGTGGGCAAGCTCGTGCACAATCACATAATCCTCAACCCATTGGGGAAGATTGGCCAGCTTGCTGCTGATGCGAATGGTCCGGGCGGTACAGTTGCACGACCCGCGCCTGCGCTCCTGATTTCCGGAGTACTGGATGCTGTTCCAGATCAAAACCCCTTGAAAGTATCTGCTGTTTAGAAGGCAGGCTCTTTCATGCAGATGGACGTCATCCTTGGGATAGACCCGCTTCTCCAGTTTAGAGCGCAGTTTTTCGATGTGACCCTGCAGAGCAGCATCTGAGATAGAGGCCGGTGCCAAAACCTCCATCTTTCCTCCCACCATCCTGGCCTGGATGGTCTTCTTGCGTCGCGCAGATCTCTTAATCAGAACCTCCAAAGCTAAAATCCCCCTGGTAAACCAATGGTTCGTCGGCGAGCTATTAATAACTTTCTTTTTGATGATAGTATATAAAAAATAACAAAGTTTATATTGCTATTCGGTAAGGATGTATTGGGGGTTTTCAAGCCGTGGCAATAGACGAAATTAATAAAATACGTAGCATGATCAACGAAAAGAGCCTCTCCTGGCTGGCTGGAGAGACATCTCTTAGCCGGCTCGCAAAGCCGGAAAAACTGTTGTATCTTGGTCTCGTTGTTCCTGAAGATGAGAAAACGAGTATTCAGGAACTCCTGTCCCGGGAGAATGCTCGAACATTTGAGCCTATGCCAGTCTACATCTATCCCGGTGAGTGGGATTGGAGGCAAGTCTCCGGCAAGAACTGGACTACACCCATAAGAGACCAAAAGCAGTGCGGCTCATGCGTTGCCTTTGCTACCGTCGCCCTCATTGAGTCCAATTTAGAGATCTTCCGCCGAAATCCAAATCTCAATCCCGATCTTTCTGAGGCAGATCTATTTTTCCGGGGTTGCGGCAACTGCTGCAATCGGGGCTGGTACTACAACAGTGCCCTGGTATATGCCCAGCAAAGCGGCATTCCCGATGAGGCCTGTTTTCCATACGACAGCGATCAATTAAGAAGCTGCCCGGATAGAGAGAACAGAATAATCAAAATTGATAGCTGGAAGACTCTGCTCAGCGCATCACAGGCCAAGGAGTGGCTTGTCACGCGCGGGCCTCTCATGACCGGCATGAATGTCTATGAGGATTTTTATTACTATTATGGTGGGATTTATAAAGAAGCCTATGGCGGCTATATGGCCGATCATGCCATCTGCATCGTAGGCTACAATGATGCCCAAGGATACTGGATATGCAAGAATAGCTGGGGAGTGGACTGGGGTGAGAATGGGTGGTTTAAGATCGGCTATGGCGAGTGTGGTATCGGCAGTATATTCGCTTTTTATGCAGTGCAATTTACCTCGGATGACGATCTGATCATGCCCAAACAGGGCCGGGTCATCGTTCGCTTCAAGGGGAAGAACACCACCCTGGAGAATGAGATTTGGCTGCATTCTCCCGAGAGAAGGCTGATCTTCCGGGCTTCCGACTCGGAGAAAGGCAAACTCTATGATCTGGGAGTATATCCATCCGGCTCCCGTCTCATTTTTGCTCTCAAAACCTCAGACGGGCACGTCTATTACACCGATCAATTCCTGAATAGCGATGCTTGCGACCATGTCAAGAAGGTCAAGACCGGGATCTATAAGTGGGAGTTCTCCTGGGAGGATCGCTACGGTTTAGGGGAAAAGGATTACGACGACGTAGTAATGGAGACGGAGATCATCAGTCCCATTACGGAGGATATTGTTATGCCTAAGGACGGCAGGGTCTTTGTTACGCCGAGGATTATACTTGCCTCCACACTGGAAGAATTCCGTCAGAGCTCCCCCGTTGACAGGTTGATCCTTCGCGAAGAGACACCTTTAGGAAAAGGAATTGATTTGGGGGCCTTCCCTGCCGGCGCAAATATCTCCTTTGCACTAGAGACCGATGACGGTTACACCTATTACACCGACCAGGTGAAAAACCCGGACTTCTTGAGCCACGTGCGCAAGCTTCCCATTGGCTATAACAAATGGGAACTACGCTGGGAGACGTCTTTAGGCCTTAAGAAGAAGATCTACAAAGATCTCGTAGTGGAGATCGAGGTGATGCCCACCATTAAGGAAGATGTTGTTTTGGCAGTGGACAGCCATGTCGTGGCCAGGCTGGTCAGCAAGAATACGCCTTACCACAATCGTTTCGGGCTCTTTGGGCCACTGAGCAAACTGATCTTTGATTCCATTTCGGAGAATGTGGGCAAGAGCTTTGATGTGGGAGACTTTCCTGCTAAAACGAGGCTGGTCTTTGCTCTGCAGGCTCAGGACGGAAATATATATTACACGGACAGCAGTCTTAATGGGGATGGGAGATCTCATGTCATAAAACTGCCTTTAGGCTCCAGCAAATGCCAACTTCGCTGGGAGGATCTCCATGCTCTGAAGGATCGTGATTACAATGACCTGGTTGTGGAGATAATCCTGAGTTCAGTAAAATTATAGTCAATGAAAGATTTCTCTCAAGAGCAGGGCAGCCAGTCCACGCTTATCTCCCCAGGACGGCTGCCGGACCAAAGCTGTATGAACTTCTCAATGGAGAATACTCCGGTCAGCTCCTCCACGCTGCGGCCTAAGAGCTGATGACGGCCTTTGCCAGAGCTGATCGGGTCGAAGGATTGCCAGGCGATGTAGGCCTTGCCTATGACATTAGAGTTGATGCTGGCCTCAAGACCGCCAGCAGGGTTGCTTGCTGGGCTGAAGTTGCGGCTGCCGGCACCTGCCCCATTGTCATCAGATGCAAAAGACTGCGTCCCATAAGCTCCGGTATTGACCTGTGTATTTCTCTCCAGGTGCTCGATGTCAGTGTAAGATTCGGTCAATGACGCGCCGGTATCATAATTTTTGACGGTGAGGATATCTTTTTGGCCGGCGTTGTTCATGGCCTCGGCAAAGCCCAGAGGCATCCCTTGCACCCCGAAAATCAGGACCGTTGCCGCGATCACCAGATAGATCAGCTTGAACACTTATCCATCACCTCAAATCGATGATTGTCGAACATTTATTTCAAGCTATTGCTCTAATTCACGAAATTAAAAAAAAAATAAATTTTGCCGGATCACAGCATATCTTGCGTGCTCATGCTCGGAGCGGCCTGAGGTTGCTGATCCATGTCTTGCAGGGTTAACTCTCGATTCTGTAGGGCAGCATCATTGGCAGAGTCGATGGTGAGTGCTTTGTTGAAGCAGGTCAAAGCATCCTGATATCTTTCCATTTGCCGGAGGACTACACCCTCGTTATTCCAGGCGGTGGGATCTTGAGGCTTGATTTGAGTGGCTTTTTCAAAGCATTCCAGGGAGCCGGAAAGGCTGCCTTCATTAGCCAGAGCCATGCCCTTTCCTATCCAGGCATCAAAATAAGAGGGATTTGCCTGCAGGATCTGGTCGAAGATGGCGATGGCCTCGCCATATTTATTTAATCCCTGGGAAAACGCAATTGCTTTCAGATTCAGAGACTCTGGATTAGAGGTGTCTATAGCAAGCGATTTATCGAAACAGGATATTGCGTCCCCAATTCTGCCCAAGTTGGCCAGAGCTTTTCCCTTATTATTCCACAGGACGGTGTTGTTCGGCTCCTGCTCCAGGGCCTTGTCATAGCTTGCAGCCGATTTTTCAAAGTCGCCCGAGATGAAGTACTCATTTGCCTGATCGGACCAGAACTGTGCCGATTCTCCCATTGCCGGCAGAACATATATCGCCGCCAGCACCGCGATAATAGTGATTGCAAGTTTCATAGAGGGCCTTTCTTTAACGAAGGGGTAAATATCTCTACCCCTTGGGCGGCAAAAGTTTTATAGCTATGCATGCTATGCTTGATCTTATGACAAACACGACACACGAAAGCTCTGTGGGGAATCGTCTTCTACGACGTTCGCTCACTCGTTGATGAAAAAGTTTGCATTTTTGACACCACTCTCAGGGATGGCGAGCAGACTCCGGGCGTATCTCTCACCCAGGACGAAAAGCTCAAGATCGCCAGGCAGCTTGATAAACTCGGTGTGAATGTTATCGAGGCTGGATTTCCCGTATCCTCCAAGGGCGAGTTTGACAGTGTCCGGCAAATAGCCAGGGCGGGCCTCCGGGCTCAGGTCTGCGGCCTCTCCCGCATTGTGAAAAAGGATGTTCAGGCCTGTCTTGATGCCGATGTGGGCATGGTGCACGTCTTCGTTCCCACCTCCGACATCCAGATAGCTCATACTATTAAGAAGAGCCACGACGAGATTGTGGCCGGAGCTATGGAGACGGTGCAGTTTGTCAAGGACAACGGCAGAACATGTCTCTTCTCTGCCATGGATGCCACCCGCACCTCGCCGCAGTTTTTGCATCGCATCTTCCGGGCAGTGCAGGAGGTGCACTGCGATATCATCAACATCCCTGACACGGTGGGAGTAGCGGCTCCTTCTGCCTTCTACCGTTTTGTCAAGGATATCTGCGATGATGTCAATATGGTGGTCGATGTGCACTGCCACAATGACTTCGGCCTGGCCGTAGCCAACAGCCTGGCGGCAGTGGAGGCGGGAGCCCGAGAGGTGCAGGTCTGCGTAAATGGTCTGGGCGAGAGGGCCGGCAACGCCAACCTGGCCGAGACGGTCATGAGTCTGCACGCCATTTATGGGGCTCGCACCAGCATAAAGACGGAATACCTGGTGGAGACGGCCCGCATGGTAGAGCGGCTCACCGAAGTTAAGATACCCATAACCGCGCCAATCGTGGGCGAGAACGCCTTCTCCCATGAGAGCGGCATTCACAGCCACGGAATTATTGAGAACAGCAAGACCTTTGAGCCCGGCATCATGACCCCGGAGATGGTAGGCCACAAGAGGCGCATAGTCCTTGGCAAGCACACGGGACGGCATGCCGTGGCCAAAGTGCTGGAGGAGGCAGGCTACCAGCCCACTGAGGAGCAGCTCCAGGAGATACTGGAAAGGGTCAAGGAGCTGGGCGACAAAGGAAAGCAGATCGCTAATATCGATCTTCAGACCATTGCCGACGTGGTGATCGGAGAGGTGGCCAAAGGAAGCCAGGCCGTAGTGCTCCGGGAGGTTTCGGTCATGACCGGCAACATCATCACGCCCACGGCAACGGTAAGGGCCCTGGTGCGGGGCAAAGAAAGAGTTCTCGCCCATATCGGCGTAGGGCCGGTAGACGCTGCTGTTAACGCCGTGCAGGGTCTCCTGGAGTGCGACACATCCATTCGCATCTGCGACTTTAGAATTGAAGCCATAAGCGGCGGGGCTGATGCCCTGGCAGAAGTGGTGATTGGAGTAGAGGACGACCGGGGGCGCAGGGTCAGCGCCAAATCGGCCCGCGAGGATATAGTCATGGCATCCGTGGAGGCCCTGGTCAGTGCTATCAATCGGTTGATGCTCTTGAATCCCGCAGATGAACAGAAGAAGGTTTGAACTTTCAAGCCTTCTTACGTTTTTATCCGGCCATGTATTTTTCCACCTAATGCTCAAAGTGCATGTGCAGCTCGGTCTTGCCGTCTTTGGTCGAGAAGCTCATCTTATCTACGTACCTGCTCATGGTGAACGCTGCGAGAGCCAGCGCGCTCGCATCTGCATCATGCATGGTGTCGATGCCGGGCATGGTGGTAGGAATATCAAAGGGCTTACCCCCATAGACGGCTCGAACATCCAGGTTGAACTCATCGAACTGAACGCTCAGGGCGATCTTCTTTCCCAACAGATCGAGGAAAGGCGCCGCGTCCAGCAGCTCGTTTATAGCCGCGATGGCATTGAATATGACCTCTCGTCGTGCACCCCAGGTTCCGCCCTGTTTTTCCATGACCTGAAATATCTTCTCGGAAGTATCCACGCTGGGGTCGATCTCAAACTCCATCTTCTGGCTGATGCCCATGCGGAAGAAGACATTGAGCACCACGGCGCAGATGGTGGCCAGTGCCAGAGACGACGACAGCAGAGGTCGCAGCACCGGATCAACGCTAGCATATAGTCCGGGTACGCTATCAAAAGATAGCCCGAAGATGATGGAGAGCCCCACCACGAAGGTCTTTCTTGCATCGATCATGCGGGACATGATGATCTGTATTCCAGCCATGATCATGAAGCAAACCGTAAAAATCAGAGACGCGCCCATTACCGGCGTGGGCATGATCACGAAGATGGCGGCCAATTTGGGAAAGAAGGCCAGCAGCATGAGAATGCCTCCTGCCGCATATCCGATGCGCCGGCTCGTAGCCCCTGTCGCGATGGACAGGCCGATATTGCTCGAAGATACCGACTGACCCAGGGCCCCCAAGAGCCCGGAGGTTATGTTTCCTGCCGCGCAGGCCAGCATGCCGCGGCTTATGGACCGCATCTCGATTCTCTTCCAATCGGCGTCGTTGATCTTCTGGCAGGTGGTGAGATCGCCCATGGTCTTGAGCGCCGAGGAGAAGGCTGCCACAACAAAGGGCACGAGCATGACTGTGCTAAACGACATTCCGAATTTGCCCATCTCGGGAAGCCGGAAAAAGGCAGAGTCGATTATCAGCCTGGCCTTGTCTAAGGTCAATATGCCTGTGGCAAAGGAGAGCGCATAGCCCGCCACCATGCCGATTAAGAGAGAGTAGAGCCGCATCTTGCCCTTCCCCCAGACATTGAATCCAGCCGTGACAGCCAGAGTGATCAATGCCACCAGAAAAGGCAGTGCTGCAAACCCAGGATGTGTACTGTCCACCCCAAAGAACTTGGGAACGGCGATGGGTATCACCTCCACCCCCACCATGAGCACCACTGTTCCTGTCACCTCCGGCGGGAAGAACTTGCGCATCCTGCCTACCACCTGTGAGAACAGCGCCTCGAAGATGCCGGCAACGACCGTCATTCCGAAGATGAGAGCGAGACCCCCTGCCTTGCCAGCTATTAGCGATGCCGGCACAAAGGCCGGGCCGTTCAACAGAGGGCAGAGGTAGCCGGAACCGACCGGCCCTTTTTTCAAAGCCTGCAAAGCCGTGGAGAAACCTGTGGCCAGCATGGCCATGCAGATGAGGTTTTGCGCATCCTCAGGGGAGGCACCGATTTCAGTTACTATCACCACCGGAAAGATGAAGGCAATGGATAAGATGAAAATGTGCTGAAACCCCAAGAGTAGCGTAGTCGCAAGAGGTGGCTCATCGTCAACTCCGTAGATCAGGTTGGTGGGTTTTCTGGGCATTTTGGATTCTCATTCAGGAATTTCCTTACTCAAATATAGTTTTATTGGTTTCTGCCGCCGGATCGTCCCCCACCTTGAACACTATGGCGGTTATGTCGTCCGACTGCTCCGCACCAACAGTAAACTGCCTCAGATCACGCAAAATGCTATCAAGTGTCCCCTGGGCAGAGAGCTCTGTGGCTGAGGCCAGAGAAGATCTGAGCCTTTTCTCGCCGAAGAATTCCTCCTTGCCGTTCATGGCCTCCACAATGCCATCAGTGTACAAGAGCAAGATATCGTCGGATTCAAGGGATATCTGCCGTTGCTCGTATTCCATATCAGCCATCATTCCCAGAGCCACGCCTGTCACATCCATCGCCATTATGCTGCTCGAAGCGGCCCGGAAGAGCAGAGGAGGATTATGGCCGGCATTGGCGTAAACCAGGCTTCTATCCTTCCGGTTCAGCGTGGCAAAAAACAGAGTAACGAACATGCCCGAAGTTGCAGAACCGGAATCATCCACGATCATTTTGTTGGCACATCTGAGCCGCTCGGACGCCCTCCTCTGAGGAGCAGCGCACGCTCGCACAATGATTCGGGAGAGGGCCATGAACAATGCAGCCGGAACACCTTTTCCGGACACGTCTGCGATCACAAACTGCAGATTGCCGTCCTGCTCGGTGAAGTCGTAAAAGTCCCCACCCACCTCCCTGGCGGGAATGGTAGTTGCCGCGATATCAAATCCTTCCAGTGAAGGAATATTCTTGGGAAGAAAACTCTTCTGGATATCAGCGGCGACCACCATTTCCGCCTGCTTTATCTGCAGCTCTAGCTGGTAGCTGTCCCGTTCCCTCTTTGTCTCTCTGTGTGTGATGACATTGGCTATGATAAAAGCGAATATGAGCATGCCGGCTCCGTTGGCCAGGACCATGGGTCCAATTGCCTGTGCTACCACATCCCTGGCAAGATCAAAGGGCCGGGAGATGGCCAGCGTTAGCGCCATATGCAAGAGCTCGAAGAGAACGGCAAATATGACGGAGAAGACAACACCTGGAAACCTGGACTTGCGAAGGTAGACGATGCCGCCCAAAAGGCCTGCCAGAGTTACCACTATACTGCAGGCTAGAGCTGTGAAGCCCCCTTCCGAAAAGCGAAAAGCCGCGCCGATAAGTCCAGCGCCCAGCCCCACCACAGGCCCGCAAGCGAGACCTCCTACAAGAGGGCCCAGATCGCGAACGTTGATGATGGCGCCAAATACATTGATTCCGATAACTGAGCCGTAAATTGAGACCATCCCGAAGAAGAGAACGAGAATCAACTGATTTTTCCATGTTGCTCGCCCATCCATAACCTCTGCGAAATATCGGCTGCGTGAGATCAAAAGGGCCGCAACTACGATAACGCTTACTGCCTGGAGCAGTACCAGGGAATTGCTGATGAGTGTACCTAACATGGGGATTATCAGCTCTACGCTTTAAGGCTCTTGATTGCCTCAGCCCGGCTAGCATGAATGGGAAAAAATCGATTGGCTCCTGTCATGAAGAAGACATCCTTTACAAAAGGCTGCAAGGCCGCCAGCAACAGATCGCCGTCTTTGTTTTTGAGCTTATTCAGGGATGCCATGAGCACTCTTAGACCAGAGCTGCTGAGAAACTCTACCTTTTCCATATCAATAACTAAAAATTTTTTGTTTTGATCGATCAGTCCAATTAAAGCAGTTTCAAGGTCCTTGGAAGTCACTGCATCTATCTTGCCGGATACGAAGAGAACCGGAATATCCTCGATAAGACTATGGATAATCTCCATTTTGCTCATAACATAGTACAGGGTCTCCAAACTTATATTCCTTATGCGGGATATCTCTTCGCGATAGAATCCCTTGGACGAATGGCTGCGTCCGACGCCAGGACGATTTCTAGCACTTTGCGAAGGCGCCTGAAGATGAGCTACACCAAAAAAGATAATACCATCGAGACTAAAAATATGATTCTGGAGGAATCTCATCGATAAATGTTCCTTTGCAAGGGGTAATCGATTCGCATTGCCACCTGGATTTCAAGCAGTTCAACAAAGATCGCGAAGCAGTACTGGACAGTGCCCGAAAATCCGGCGTGGTCCACATGATCAACTCGGGTGTGGACTATTCCACCAACGCCAAGTCCCTGGAACTGGCCAAGAAGTATGATTTCATATCCGCCACCCTGGGGCTTTCCCCCAATACTTTGCAGAGCATAAAAGAGCCGGAACTCGATATGCTTTTTAAGCAGATCGAAAACAATGCTGGCCAGGCCGTGGGCATCGGTGAGGCGGGGCTGGACTACTATCACTGCAAAGATGCTCCAACCAGGGAGCGCCAGGCAAAGGTCTTTAGCAGGGTCATTGAGCTGGCCAAATCCCTCGATTTGCCTCTGGTCATTCATTCCCGCGATGCCGAGCAGCCTGCTCTGGAAATGGTAAAGCACCTGGACAAGGTCGTATTCCACTGCTACAGCGGCACAATCGGGACTATGAAAGATGCCATTGATAGGGGATTTTATATATCTCTGGCCACCAATCTCTGCCGGTCCGCACAACACCAGATCCTGGCTAAAAATGTATCACTGGACCGGCTGCTGGTGGAGACCGACAGCCCCTTCCTTTCGCCCCGGAGTGGCAGAAATGAACCCGCGTTTGTTACGGACTCTGTTCGGCTCATTGCCAGGATCAGAGGCATAGAGCCGCAAGAAATCGCCCGGATAACTGCGGATAATACCAAACGAATTTATAACATCTAATCCAAACATACCAAGAAAGGGTCAACATGAATAGGATGCCAATACAGTTCGAGCATATCTTGAGTTACCTGGGCTCCAAGAAGGAGAAGGGGAGAAAGAAGATCGGACTGCTCGTAGATGGGCCCAATATGCTCAGAAAGGAGTTCCAGACGGATCTGGAAGAGATCCGGGACATCCTCAAGGATTACGGCGACATCAAGATGGGTAAGGTTTTCTTAAATCAGTACGCCTCGGAGAAGCTGGTTGAAGCCGTGGAAAATCAGGGTTTTGAGCCGGTGATCTGCACCAGCGACGTAGATGTGAGAATGGCCGTAGAGGGTGTGGATATGATCTATAATCCCGTCATCGACACCCTGGCACTCGTCACCCGCGATGCCGATTTAAAACCAGTGCTCATGAAAGCTATGGAGCACGGCAAGGAGACCATCATCTTCGGAGCGGAGCCCGGCTTCTCAGTGGCTCTACGTAACTCCGCCGATTATGTCATAGTTCTTCGTAACGGCCAGTATGTACCGGAATAAATATAATATTATTGTAAGGGAGTTAAATTGGAACCATTTCAGGCCATGGCCGCTCGAAGGGAGGACAACAGATACCGGGATGAATGGGGTGAATCGCAAAAACCAGTCTATGGCTGGAGAAGTCACATACCTTCCGGGCTGCCCATAACCTATTCGGGTCTTATATTATTAGCATGCATAGTAGTATTCTTCATCAGCATCATTTTTCCTAACTTTGTATACAACTACCTGGCTTTAAATCCAGATTATGTAATGCAAAGGCCCTGGACGCTCATAACGCATATGTTCGTGCATGCCGACTTCAACCACCTCTTCTGGAATATGCTCTTTCTCTTCTTCTTTGGCATGGAGCTGGAAAGGCGCGTGGGTGAGAATAAATTCCTGCAGATCTACATTTTCTCAGGAATAGTGGCGGCGTTGGGCCAGATGATGATATCTAGCGGCTCCATGGTGGGAGCGAGCGGAGCTCTATTTGGTGTGATGGGCTGTCTTGCAATGATTGCTCCTGAGATTCGCATACTGCTCTTCTTCGTGATACCGGTGAGCATTCGTGGTGCCGTTGTGCTATTCGCCCTGATTGATTTCCTGACCTTAGGTTCGGCAGACAACATCGCCCATATGGCCCATATCGTGGGGCTGTTAGTTGGACTGGTTTACGGGCAGGCGATGATGAGGGCGTCAAAATATTAATATCAGCTGTTGTTCTATCGTATAATTAATATTATTTTTTAAAATGTTCGCTCAGGCCTGACAAATCACCCCAATTTTACTACAAAAAGTAAATATGCATAATTAATTGTTGAGCATAATAAGGCAAAGAGTTGCGGCTTTATAGCTCAGTGCACGATTATATTAAATTAATATCCTTTACAATGGGCCATCTTGCATTTGGACCAATCTTTTTATACTTCAAGATACGTATTGAAAAAAGGGAATGTAGCAAGAAGGCGATGCAAAATAATAGCCAGAAAAAAAGCACCAATACTTCGTATTCATTTAAAGAAAAATAAAACTGATCTTGTGGCACGCTTTAGCGGTGATAGACGTTGATGTCAATAGCAAAGGGGTCGGTCGGTACAATTGTTGGCGAGACCAATCCACTGGCATTTAAGTTTATTATAAACAAAGAGGTAGGCAGAGGCACTTACATCAAGGCCAAAGCCGACGGGAGGGAATGGGCACTGGCCCAGGTGGAGGACATCAAACGGTCCAACTCCGCTTACAGCGTAAACCAGCTCAATGATGCCGCCCGAAATTATGATTCTAGAGAGATGATGATAGCCGAGGCCAGGGTTATCGGAGTGACAAGCAATGGCAAGCTGCATCTTCCCACCAGTCCTGCCCGGCCGGGAGATCCGGTCTTCATAGCCGACGAAAAACTGATCAAGGCAACTCTCGGCCTGGCCAAGGGTGATATGTACATCGGCATGCTGCGGGGCTATGATATCCGGGTGGAGCTGGACGCCAATACCCTGGTACAAAAGCACTGCAGCGTCCTCGCCAAGACCGGTTCAGGAAAATCCTATACGGCTGCTGTGATTTTGGAAGAGCTGCTGGAAAGAAAAGTGGCTCTGCTCATCATCGATCCCCATGGCGAGTACGCCTCCATGAAGGAGCCCAACAAAGTGGGGGACTTTTCCAAATATAAGGTCAAGCCGCGCGGTTATGATGCCACCATCTACACACCGGGAGATATGGCCATGAACCCGAGAGCCGACCGGCCTTTTCGCTTTAACGGAATGAACATGTCTGCCCGAGAGGTGGCAAAGATGATTCCCCACGAGAGCAGCAGCAGCGGCCAGCTGGGATTGCTCTACGAGGCCATCAGTGCCCTGCGGGCGGAGACGGATGCCTATACCCTGGAGGACGTCATCGAACAGGTAGTACGCAGCAATTCCAAGGTAAAGTGGAATTTAGTTGGTCAACTGGAGTCGCTCCTGGAGTTGGGGCTTTTCTCGGGAGCACAGACGCCGGTAGAGGAGCTTTTGCGACCGGGCAGGGCCGCAGTTATCGACATGACCGGCATCCTCCCTGAACTGCAGGCCATGATCGTATCTCGGCTTTTGACAGATGTCTTTGAGGCCAGAAAGCGCAGGCTGGTCTCGCCGGGAATGGTGGTGGTAGAGGAAGCCCACAACTACATCCCGGAACGGGGCACAGGAAACGCCGCTTCCACCAGCATTGTGCGCACCATTGCAGCGGAAGGCCGAAAATTTGGCTTGGGGCTGATGATCATCAGCCAGAGACCGGCACGTGTGGACAAGAACGTCATCTCTCAGTGCAACACTCAGATCATTATGAGGGTCACCAATCCCAATGACCTCAAGGCGCTCTCCAAAGGGCTGGAGGGAATGACCGGTGATCTGGAGGAAGAGATCAAGAGGCTGCCGGCGGGCGTGGCCATGCTGGTTAGTAATGAGATCGAAAGGCCCATCACCGTCGATATCCGGCCCAGGAAATCCAGACACGGGGGCGTGAGCACCCAGATCGTGATCAAAGAGAAAGCCGCTGCAGCGGGAGCGCGTGCTTCTCGGGGCGCGGAAAAAAGATCAGGCTCTCCCCCCGCGTCTCCTGCGGGAGCTAAAACAAAAAGACCCGGGGAGAAAAAGGCAAGCGGCCTATTAAAAAAGGTCTTTGGGGCGAGAAAGGCATAGTCATTGCGGCAGCGAAGCCGATCAGGTGGAGGCTGCTCATGAGAGGGGCCTCCCTGTGGCATGCGTAAGATCAGTTATGTGCATCTAATTCTCCTCTTTTCTTGCATCTGCCTCACATGCGAACAAGGACGCTTGAGCTTGGCCAGAGATTTCTCGGCTTGTGTTTTCTCCTTGGCTAGCTGCTTTTCAAATTTGCTTCTAGCTGGGTTCATCTCCAGCATCCTCTCCGCCAGGAAAGCCTGGTTAATCGTGCACTACATCCGACCGTTCCTGGCTTGCGATGAAATTACCAGCCTCGTCTCTGGGCAGGCTTCTACCTGGGCCAGGATCTCGGCGTGCTTGCCTTCGGCGTAGAGCTGCTGGCAGACCCGAGCGGGCGCAGGGGTTGCGGAATCGACCATCATTAGTGGAATTCAAAGGCTTTTTCGCTTTGAACCGGCAAGTTTTAAATATAAATGTTACGAGAATAAGAAGGGGCATTGATATGATCGAAGCGGAAGAGATGAGCATAATCAGCTCGATAATGGACGACCTCAGGGTTCTCAAGAATAGGGTGGGGGAGATGGAAGGACAAATTCAGGCTCTAGCCGATATGCATAGTGATTCTGACTTGGAAGTTCGAGAAGAATACTTGGTCCATCTCGACGAGCTGGAGGGAAATAGCAAATTTGAAGAATTCTCCGATATCGATTCTTTAAGGAAACGGATTGAAAAAGAGGAGAATTGAATGTGTCATCTTACGTTTACCGTTTAGAAGAAGGGCTGATATCTCTTTTGGAAAAGGCCCATAAAAAAGACAAAAAACTCTACGAAGCTGCTTTCAAGAAGATGGAAGACATAGCAAAGAATCCGCATCATTATAAGCCATTAAAATACGATTTAAAGGGACGAAGAAGAGTTCATATTGAGAAATCATTTGTTTTGACCTTTAGAATCAACGACATAGAGAAAAAAGTGACTTTTATAGATCTATGCCATCATGATAAGGTCTATAAAAAGAAATAAATGATTTACTTGCGGTTGCTTCCTTCCACAATCCCGATCTCATCTTCCGTAAGAGCGTACAGCCCGGCCACAGTCGATCAGCTCGTCCGTCTTCCAGGGTCCGCTCCCTCAAGGGCAGCAGGTTGCCCAATCGACCTCGAACTCGGCCCGGAGCG
>SESG01012823.1_pt1 | contig 22512 bp, 23 predicted proteins | sample 3171421 | NCBI WGS metagenome assembly SESG01 (sample SAMN10866946, study PRJNA518727) | freshwater metagenome | biome: subpolar coniferous forest; feature: holomictic lake; material: water; isolation source: holomictic Lake 227, 6 m and 8 m depth | place: Canada: near Kenora, Ontario | collected...
CGCTGGGCAGAAACCTCACATTTGCCTAACCCTAAACTCACACTAGATAGACAAAAGGTCGGATTTAGGTCACGATTACCTCATGCATCTTCCCCGGATGGCATATCGCGCGCTGCTACCGCTCGTAGCAGGCTCGCTACTGCCGCTCTTGAGCCTCTCGCCCGTTGCGGCGACCTGGCTTAATTATCAATCCAGCCCGGTTGAGAGTGCCAGCGTCAATGGAATTTCAGCAGACTACAATTTGCAGCAAGTTAGCTTTGGCGTAAACGACACTGATCAATCCAAATTTTATTTCTACCTAACATATCTGAACCCCATTAAAGGCGATCAATTCAGCGCCGCTGCACATGCAACTTCCGGAGTAAATATTGATGTGAATGGTGATGGTGCATCTGACTACGCCATCCAAACCGATCCAAGTACACCTCTAATCGGAAATTATATTAAATCTGCGGTATTCGTTGACCGATCTTCCGGCATCGAAATGTTTAGCAGCAAATGCGAAGTTCAATCCTTTACTGACTTAACAAAGAGTGTTAACTGGATTGGCTTTTCGATAAAGAAGGATTGCATCCCATTCGGAAATACCATCGGGGTTCAAGCCTTTACCTCCGTGAGCACTGATGGCAGCGCTTCTAACCTTCGCACCAAACTTGTTCCAAATTCAAAAATGTGGGGCGTTACCTCTCCGGTTGCAGTTTCAGCAACCACAGGTTCACAAACACCATTTGTAGCCATGGCGGTTCCTACTGCGCCGGCTCAGAATTCAGTAGCTATTCCATCGCCTGCAAATCCACCCGATGATTTGGTGGCTCTGGCCTCTGCGGAATCCCAAGGCGTGGTCACAATTAAATGTGGTACCAATCAAGGAAGCGGTTGGTCCGCACGAGTTAACTTAACTGCCTTGATGCAGGCACAACACGATAAATCTTATGTAATAACAAATGCACACGTAGTTGTTGATTGCGTTGCATCTCGCCAAGTGGAGATCGTCCTTCCGGATCAGTCTTCAGTTGAAGGAACTTTAGTAATAACCGACGATGTAAATGACTTGGCAGGAATTGTCACGACTGCAGCCATCCCAGCGCTGGATTGGCAAGGTTCCGCACCGCAGCAAGGCTGGTGGGAAGGAATTATCGGAAGCCCATTGGGATTCCCGGGAGTTCTCACCGAAGGAATCGTCTCAAGTATCTCCATACCGACTGCAACTGGCACGACCACTGCACATATCAACCCTGGCAACTCTGGTGGGCCAGCATTCGATCGTAAAGGTCGCGTAGTTGGAATTGCTACTGCAAAATACGCTGCCGCCGAAGCCTTCGGTATCTTCCACGGAACACCAATGATGTGCTCGAAAGTAGTCCAGTGTGCTGCTCCGCTTAAGGTGTGGGATACCAACTTAACTCCCACCAAGATTGCAAGCTCAACTCCTGCTAGCCTTCTGAGCAATAACAATCCTTCAACTTCATTGCAAACCGATACCCAAAATCTGAGCTACGCCGGTGAGCAATTGCTAAATGGCGCTAAAAGCATATTGGATCAGAGTTATAGCACTTTGTTAGATGCGCTGAATAAATACCCAAGCGCAACTTTAGAATTGGCAAAGTTAAAGACTGTGGCGCCAAAGATGCCAACTCTTACTGGTGTGATTACTACTGATATCAACGTTATTTCACAGTTCTCTACACAAGCTGCAAACTTTCAACAAATGGTCAAGGCCAAGATTGATGTTGTTGCTTTAAGCTCGAAACTTCTGGTTAAGAAGTTCACTATTACCTGCAAAAAAGGCGCAGACATTAAGGCCGTAACCGGAACCGCACCGAAGTGCCCAGCAGGATTCACTCTGAAGGCGACAAAAGTTGCAGCAACAAAACTTTAATTGAGAATTAGTTACTTCGAATAGATCGCGAAGAAATCTCGACTTGATGGGTGAAAATAGCGATCAGCAGGACGATCGAATCGGGCTGCTTTTATCGGAACCACCCCGCCCGTACTGCTCTTTTGGAACCACATAAATGAAACCCACTGGGGATTGATATCCAGTTGCATAGCGCGGATTGCGCCGGCCTTGTGCAATAGGTTTGCGAGCGAGTAAGCATTGAGCGCATCACCCATTACGTAGACAAAATCACCGGCAGCAGTAATTCCAATTCCGGAACGCCAGACGTAAGTCTTGGCTTTCAGCGTTGCCCCCCAATTGCTCTCTACTGCGGTGTTGATATTTTTTGCCAGTTGATCGTTGTCGACTAATAAATCGAGATTCTGTCGCACTGAAAGCACATCAGGGGTCATAACTACATCGCTACCCCATTTACCAATATTGCTGGTGCCATCTTTGTAAACAACGATTGAGGCCGCACCAGTCCTTAGGGTCCCTTGGGTGTGGCCGTTATCGTAATAGCCACCGCGGGAACTTCTGATTTTGAAGCCACCATTAAAGGCGCCAATTAAATCTGGAGTGCTTCTTGATAAAACTGGCTCGGTACTCCACTTCGATAATTGGCCAGGGTCTAAAGTCCCGGGGCGTTGTTCAAAACGAACATGTGCGCCCGACATCCAAACCACGCTGGAAACGTATGAGGTATGGATCGAATCCGGTCGTAGGTAAGCCACCTGAATTATTGGTAGGCCGCCGACGTTGAGAGCTTCGGAGAAGGTTCCTTCGTTTGCAGCGCTTGGTGACACGATCGGAGTGAGCGCTTCGTGAATTGGGATCTCTCCTGTTGGTGTCGCACTAGGGGTACTGCCAAAAGAGTTCGGAGTAATTGTGCCACCCACTTTTGGTGGGTTGATTTCATATTGCAATTGTTCAAGCGCGGTAACGACGCTTCCGAGCCAATGATCTCTTGCCCACTCGGCCAATCGAGCGGCGGTCGGATCGGTATTTGCGGGAAGCATCGCCGTACCAATCGACCAAGATACGGGTAGCAGAAGCAGCACGAGGACTAGCAGCGTGTTCTGCCACCACTTTTTAACTGGCCACTTTTCTTGGAGTTTCACTACTAGAAATTTAGCCTATTAAATATTGGCGCTGGCACCTTTCGGACAATCGCCATAATGAGCCCCCAGATTCGCGGGGTGTAAATGACGGCATCGCCTTTTGAGATGCCCAAAATTATGTCCTGCGCCACTTTCTCCGGTTTAGCCATTCGGATTCCATCGGCTTCAAGCTCAGCAGTCATTGCTGTCGCCGTAGGTCCAGGCTTAATTAGAACGATCCTAATTGGAGTCTTTGCAAAGCGATGTTGCAAGCCAGCGGCGTAGGTGGCGATAAATGCTTTGCTAGCACCATACAAATAATTGGCTTTCCGACCGCGATCTCCTGCGACGGAACCGATCAAAGCCATGGTGCCATGATTTTGATTTGTAAAGAATTGCAAAATTGGCTCGGCAAATAGGGTGGGGGAGATTGAATTCAGGGCAATCGTTTCGGCAGCCAACGCAGGAGAAGTTGAGAGCAGTTCTTGAGTTGGCATAACGCCTGCCGCGAAAAGCGCAATATCTAAACCGTAAGTGCCCATGACATAAGTTACGCAGGCTGCCACCGCACGAGGATCAGTGAAATTTACTTCATAACTTTCAATCACCGCTTTGGGCGATCGGACTTTCAAATCGTTTGATACTTGAGTCAAACGCTCTTGGCTTCTGCCAATAAGAATCAATCGAACGTCAGCTTCGGCTGCCCAAATACGCGCACATGCTTGTGCTATTCCGGAAGTTGCGCCAATGATGGCAATATTCTTCATTGCTTAAGCCCCCAACAATCGACGCGACATTGCAGAACTGATTCCTGGATCGCGGTACTTCTTAAATTCGGAAACATTTGGATAGGTGGTCTCAAACATTGGGCGAGACATTCGGGCGTCCTTCGCCAAATAAAGCCGCCCGCCAGAGCGGATCACGATCTCATCTAGCTTGGCAAAAAGTTCCAGCGTGCTCGCGCCACGGTTAGGAAAATCAAGGGCCAAGGTAACCCCAGGCATAGGGAAACTTAATAACCCTCTTGGAGTTTTCTCGCCAAAGACTTTAAGTACAGCCAGGAAGGAACCTTCACCAGATGCGGCAATCGTAGCCATCATTTCTTGGGTGGCACTTTCAGCTCGGTCAGGCGGAATCACACTTTGATATTGATAGAAACCTTTGGGGCCATAGATGCGATTCCAATTTGAAATAGCATCGAGTGGATAGAAGTAAGACTGGTAGTGAACCGTTGAGTTACCAGCTTTGGCTTTATTGAGATGGAAGTAGCCAGTATTTAAAGCTCGAAGCGTTGCCTTGTTTACCAGCGAAATTGGGGGAGTGAAAGGCAGACCAATCTGTCGTTCCTTCACTTTTTTGCTCTCAGCTTTGGCCGCCGGATTACCACGCATAAATATGCCACGCCCGGCTTTGGCGCCAACGCAATCGATCCAAGCGACTGAACTTTCCCAGCCGACAGCTGAACTTTTCGATAGTTCAAAAAATTCGGAAAGGTTTTTAAATGGCGAACTCTCCATCTCGATCCAAGTGGAGGCGCAACGAACCAAGGCGAACCGCGCTTTGGTAATTAAGCCAGTTAACCCGATGCCACCAATAGTGGCAGCGAAGAGTTCCGAGTTTTGTTCCGGAGAGCAGAGCATTTCACTGCCATCAGTTCGGCGAAGCGTCAGCGAGATAACTTGATCGCCAAAAGTTCCATAAGTGTGATGACTCTTGCCGTGAATATCGTTAGCAATAGCCCCGCCAACTGTCACAAATTGGGTACCTGGTGTAACTGGCAAGTTCCAACCCCGGGGGATTATTAACGCTTGAATTTCGCGAAGCGAGACCCCAGCTTCACATTCGAATTCGCCGCGCTCTTCATCGAAAGCGATGAAGTGATTTAGCGCGCTGGTTAGCCAGATTGCGCCACCGGGATTTAGCGCCGCATCGCCATAACTTCTCCCAAGCCCCATCGGAATCCCAATGGCGTTTGAGTGTTTAAAATTCGAATCGGTTAACTCGATTTGATGTTCTTCGTTGCTGAGTAGCCCCCATGAGTGAACTTTCACGCCTAACGACCGACGCTGCTGGCAATTAAGATTGCCAAAAAGATGAGACCGGCGACTTGGCTTTCGCGATTTCGAACGGCGAAGAGCAACGGGTCGTCATTCATTTCACCGCGATGGGCTTTAAGCCAAACCCAACTAATCCAATAAAGTAGAACTGGAACCAAGCCCCACACAAATTGGGGATGAGCATAAAGCTTGTGTACGTAATCGGTATTTAGATAGAGCGCCAGGATTACCACCGCGGCGTATCCGGAAGCAACCCCGAGCACTTGCACAATCGGAGCATCTTCCACCAGGTAGCCCCGGCCAAAATCTGAATCGGAATCCATTTTGGAAGCAAGGCGAAGTTCGGCGTAGCGCTTGACGAATGCAAGTGAAAGAAAGAGGAAGATCGAGAAGGTGGCTAAGTAAAAGGAGAGCGAGGTTTTAGAGGCGCTGGCACCTGCAACGATTCGGAGAAAATACAAAGTTGCCAATGTAATTCCGTCAACTATTACCAATCGCTTTAGGAATAATGAATAGGCCAGAGTGATCGAAAAGTAGACCACCAGCCAGAAAAAGAAGTTTCGGCCAATGGCGCTACCAAGACCTAGACCCAGGAGCATCAGCGCTGGCGCTACTCGCCAGCCCGAGCTAGTGGTCAAGGCACCAGAAGCGAAGGGGCGGTTCTTTTTTCGTGGATGCTTTCGATCGGAATCGATATCAATCAGGTCATTAATTAGATAGACCCCAGAGGCCAGCAGCGAGAAAGCGAAAAAACCTGCAACTAAATGCCAAATCCGGTTCAGATCCCGCTCTTGGTGAGCCGCCAGCAATGGCGTGAAAAGCAGCAGATTCTTAAGCCACTGGTGTAGGCGAGCGGCTTTTACCCATGATTTCATTGGATTCTCAGTATAGAACCTGTGGTGAGCGTGATCTCAGCCTTATTCTTCCAAAAATGCTTTGGAATCTTCAGAAATGGCAGTTAATCTGATCCGATGTTCTTTCGGCGGCGGCGACTCAGAATTAATTTGGGGATTGCTGCGCTCGCGGGGGGCTTGCTCATGCCGGTCGCTCTTCCCAGCGCAGACGCAGCAACTAATTTAGCCTCAGTTCAAGCCCAGGTTCTGCGGCTACAACAGCAAGCCACGAGCATCGCCGAAAGCGCCCAGGCGGCCCAAGTTGATCTAAATAATTTGTCTCGGACTTTGGCTAGCGTCCAACAACAAGCCTCGGTACAACAAAGCAGCGTCTCTTCCTTTCAAAAATCACTGGGAGCTATTGCTGCTGAGCAGTACAAAAGCGGTGGGCTGGGTCAGGGAATGCAACTTCTCTTCTCCTCGGACCCCACCCTTTACCTGGCCCAAGCTGGAACCTTAGAAATGATCACCCAGAAAAAGGCGTTGCAATTAAAGAAGTACCAAGTTGCGAAGCAGCGTTTGGTTGCTACTTCCCTGACCGTCAATGACAAGTTGGCCTTAGTAAAAGCGGCAAGAGCTCGCTTTGTTGCCCAACAAACGGCGGCTTACGCAAAATTGAAGGCTGCCCAGCAACTGCTCTCTAAATTAACCAAAGCCGATCGGGCTCGATTAGCGAGGCTTGCCGCGGCAAATGACAGTCAAGCTCAAAAATATTCCATAGCCCAGGCTGCTAAATATAAAATCGGCTCAGGTAGGGGTGCAAGCGCCCTGAAGTTTGCGCTAAAGCAGATCGGCGATCGTTATGTCTTCGGCGCCGCCGGCATGATCTATTGGGACTGTTCTGGTTTGGTTATGCGCGCCTTTGGTTCGGTGGGAGTTTCGTTACCTCATTCGGCTGCCTACCAATATGGGTATGGAAAATTTATTCCGCGTAGCCAATTGAAACCCGGTGACATTGTCTTCTTTGGTCGCCCAATTACCCACGATGGCATTTATCTAGGCAATGGCATGATGGTTGATGCCCCCCACTCGGGGGCCAGAGTACGGGTTGAATCTTTTGGCTCTCACTTTGGATACGAGCCTTATATCGGGGCGAAACGAATTTAGCTCCCGACTTACTTTGTGGTTATTAACGTACCTACTAATACGCCAGCCACCAACAGCGTGACTCCTAAGAGCGCCAACCGAGGCTTGCTCCAAGTACTTTTTACTATTTTTGCTGGTGCTACAGGCTCAACTTTTTCTGGAACATAAGCATCTACCTGATCTAAATAAATTTGTGCCGTCAGTTCACCGACGACATTGTCTTTCTTCAAGCGCTCAAGTTCAGCGCGGAGATCATCGTTGGCCATGGCTACCTCTCGGGTTTCGAACAATTGGGCAAATTTTGGCACATGAGAGCCGTCGGGAAGGTTCTGCCACGCGCCTTGTCTCAGATATTCATCCGTGGTGCGAGAACCTTCCGCTCACCCGATAAGGTTTCGCAGATGGAGATGCCAATCCTGCCCCGCAAAGTCGCCGAACTTCGGCGATTAACTTCGCTCTCCTTTGCCGTCTTCTTGGTTTTTCAGGTGGCCGGAGTAATTCTTCTTTTTCACGATATTTCCACGATCATGAAGAATTTAGATCTTTCAAACCTAACTTTCACCATCCCATCGGTAGAACACACTAGCTTTCAGAATTTCATCAGCGGTACTTCGCTATCCATGACGGCAGGTTTCTGGCTCTCACTTACTCTGGCAAGCTTTCGGCTAAAAAAGCCATACAGCCATAAGGCCTATGGCGTTTTAAACTTCTCCTTCTACGCTCAGATCTTTTTCTTTGTTCTTTCGCTATATGGGGTTTTTAAAGGTCACAAAGCCCTTTTTAATCCGGGCACGCTTGGAACTGCGCTCACAATCGTTTTCACCGCTCCGATCTATATCAAGGCACAGGATTTAGTAATTAAGCGCTGGTCACAGGAGTACATACCGCCACCACCTGAATTGCCTGAAGGCGCTTACTGAATATTTTTTAGTTTGGGAATATTCCTTGGTTCAGATAGGTTCTCCATATTGGTTGAACTTTCAACTATTCATAAGAACTTATAGGAGCATTGATGTCATCTCTACTTCATATCGAAGTCAGCCCATCCGGGGAAAACTCCGTTTCGCGATCGATTACCGCTGATTTTCTTTCAACCTGGAGCGCGGCGCATGCTGGCGGAACCGTCATAACCCGGGACTTGAACTTAAATCCAATTCCACACCTCGATGCTGAAGCGATCTTTGCGAGTTACACCCCCGAAGGCGTTCGTTCCGCAGCGATGGCTGCCAAAAATGCCTTCCGTCTTGAACTAGCAGCAGAAATCACAGGGGTTGATGAGATTCTGATTTCTACTCCAATGTGGAACTGGTCAGTTCCATCAGTACTAAAGGCCTACTTCGATCAGGTAATCATGCCCGGAACTCTTGATGCTTCCCGTGCCACTGGCCTAGCTGGCAAGAAGGTGACATTTGTTGTAGCTCAAGGTGGTTCCTATGCTGAAGGGGCGCCAAGACATGGTTGGGATTATTCGACGGGCTATCTGAAGTTGGTCGCATCTGCTTTAGGTTCAACCGACGTTGAGATCATTTTGGCCGAATTCACTTTGGCTGGTGTTGTTCCAGGAATGGATGCCTTCGTAGATACAAAGGCCGCTTCCATCAACGCTGCAAAATCACGTGCTCGTGAGCGTGCCGCTGCTTAAATCCCAGCTTTTGTAATTGCCGATTGCAGAGATTGAGCCCAACCGTTGGAGGTATAGCTTGCGCCTCCAACGCCTTGGATATTTGCCGATTGTGCTTTAAGAGTCTCTTGAATTAAATATGGAATTGCTTGTGCATTAATTTGTTGAGTACGGCCACCTGAGCTTGGTGCTTGCAACGCTATCGCGTTGGTGATTTTTCCATTTTGCACCACGATCTGAACTTGAACCGGACCAAATTGGGTATTTGCAGTTGCGCCGCTAAAAGTTCCGGAGACACCAACAGTTCCTGAACCCGGCTTGGTTGTTGCTTTTGTGCTGGTAGTCGGAGTAGCTGTTTTTGCCGGCGAACTTGCCAGCCCTGCGGTGGGAGAGGTTCCAAATTGTGGCGGCGTGATTGCTAAGACCGCGCCAGTTCCGCCTATAAGACCAGCTGAAATTAATAGCGCGCGCTTCATGATCCTATTATTCGCTCATTCCCTGACTAATTTAAGGGTAAATCTTGTGAGAGCACTCATAGTTTAGTGAAGGAGCTACTCTCTCAATTTTGAATGAGCTAAGAAGCCAGAACTTCCCATCAGCAGCGCGAGTGAGATAAATACCGCGCCAGCGCCAAAGCCTCCGGCCACAACGCCCGCCACTGCCGGGAGAAGGAACTGTCCGAAGCGATTTCCAGCCAAGCGCACCGAAATCGCAAAGGAACGTTCGGGATCCTTCGACATCCGTGACACCCAAGCCATCGTCATCGGTTGCCCAAGACCCAAACTAAAACCAGCAATTGCTATGACAATTGCGAGAAAAAGAACATGGGTTGCGGTTGTCGCAACAATGCAGGCCAGCGAAGAGACCACGATGCTCGCAATCAACAATCTTTTAAAACCAAACTTTGCGGTCATTGGAGCTAAGAAGAGCCTAAAAACCATTGAAGTGGCGGCCCGAATTGCTAAGACGATTCCGATGGCACCTGCGGAGAAGCCGCGCTCTTTTCCGAAGACTGGAAGAAAGACGACAAGCACATCAACGCTGGATGAAATTGCCAAGCTGGTAAACATTGCCGTCTTCATCCCAGGATTATTTAGTACCTGAGCCAGACTGATCTGGCTCTTAGATTCTTTAGCGCTCACACCAACAGTCGGGGACATTGGCAACCATTTAAATAATGGCACAATTCCAAGAATCGCCAGAATTGCTGCCGCCAAAAAGCCGTGACCAGTCGATTTTGGCAGCACGCCATTGGAGCCTGCCGCAACGGTGCCTATCAATGGTCCGATTAATTGCCCGAGAGCGGCGCTGAAGGTGTAAAGGCCAAAGAATCGCTCATAATTCCCATTAGGACTTCGGTTAGCGAAGAGCGCTTGCGCCCCCGCCATGCAAAGCAATTGTGCCGTTCCCAAACTGGCAACGGCTATTACCATCAACCAAGTTGCCGTAACCGTCATAAGCAAAAAAGTAGAAAGTGCAATCATGACCGTGCCATATAAAATGAATCGTCCTTCACCGAATTGATTTATCCAACGTCCCAAAGGGATCGCGAGTAGTAAAGGGAAGAGCGCATAGAGTGCGCCAAAGCTTCCAACCACGAAGGTATTGGCATGCAGAGTCAATAATTTGTAGGTGATCATTGGGCGCGATAAATACGTACTGGCTTGAATTAAAACGGAGTTGAAGAGAGTTACCAGCACCCAACTCTCAAGTTTTCGCAATGTTTAATTAGCCGATCAATTCAGAATCGCGTTGTGGAAGATTTTCATGAATACAACTTCGGCTGGAATCATGGGTGGCGCAGTCAGCGCAAAGCAGAACAAGTTCATGGCATGCAACTCGAGCACAGTTGTAGAACTGCTTTGTTGGTGCTGCGCATTTTTCGCATTCGCCTATAATTTTTGCTTCATCCGAGAAGTCAATCGCCATGCGGGCATCAAAGGTATACAGCGATCCTTCCCAAAGACTGCGGTCTCCGAATTTCTTGCCATAGCGAACAATTCCGCCCTCAATTTGGTAGACCTCTTTGAAGCCGCGCTTGATCATCACCGATGAGAGAATTTCACAGCGAATACCACCGGTGCAGTAAGTAACAATCGGTCTATCTTTTAGATGGTCATACTTACCACTTTCAATTTCGGCGACAAAATCGTGTGAGGTAGTCACATCAGGGACGATTGCATTCTTGAATTTCCCAATTTTCGCTTCAAAGGCATTTCGGCCATCAAAGAAGACAACTTCATCGCCCCGCGCCTCAACTAATTTGTCTACGTCGTAGGGCTTTAAATGCACGCCGCCACCAACAACACCTTTTTCGTTCACGGTAATTTCAGTAGGGGCGCCAAAGGCAACCAGTTCGCTACGGACCTTGACGCTCAATCTAGGAAAATCATTGCCCAGACCTTCGGACCACTTGAAATCAATCTTCTTAAACCCGACATAGCCTTTGGTTAGCTTCACATATTTCTTTAGCGCGGACATATCCCCGCCTAGGGTGCCGTTGATGCCATGGGGGGAGATCAAGATGCGCCCTTTTAGCCCTAAGGAGTCGCAGAGGGATTGCTGCCATAGGCGCACGGCATCGGGATCTGAGATCGGGGTAAACCCGTAATAAAGAATGATTTTCTGCAGCTCCACCCCTCGATTCTAGTCAGGCGAGGGTGGTCGCCAAATTCTTTAGTTTGCCAAAAATTAACGCGGAAATGCTTGCCATAATGCGTTAGCGGTGGCTAACCTATCCCGCATGCCCGATCTGTTGGAGTTAGTTGCCGAACCACAGCGTCGTCGCCTGCTGCAATTGTTAGCAAAAGGCGAAAAGACGGTCTCTGAAATTTCCGATGCTTTCCCAGTCTCTCGCTCGGCTATTTCGCAACAACTTTTGCTGTTAGAGGAAGCTGGTTTAGTAAGCGCTCGTAAAGTGGGACGTAATCGAATTTACCAAATTGAGTCTGGCGGGATGGCCAAACTGCACCAATTCTTTTTAGATCAATTCTGGCAAAACGAAGTAGAACTACTGCTTCTTGATGCCCAACAAGTGATGCCAAAACGGAAAAAGGGAGTGCGCTAATGGCATTTGATACAACAGTTTTTATACCGCTCGATCCATATGCGGTCTATGACTTGGTAACTCAACCAGAACGGCTTCGGCGCTGGAAGACGGTTGCATCGCGGATTGATCTACAGGTTGGCGGGGAATATCGCTGGACGATTACGCCGGGTCACAGCGCCGCCGGAAATGTTGTTGAGTTAATTCCAGGAAAGAAGCTAACTCTAAGTTGGGGCTGGGAAGGTCAATCGGATTTGCCGCCGGGCGCTTCTATCGTAACGATCACTCTTGAAGGGGTCAGCGGCGGAACCAATTTACGACTTGTACATGATGGTTTGAGCGCGGAACAAGCCGCTGGGCATGCCGAAGGTTGGGATCACTATTTGGCCCGGCTGGTTGATTATTGCGCAACGGGAATAGAGATCGCCGACCCCTGGAAATTCGCTCCCGAACATTTAGATGAGTTCAGTATTTTGGAAGCGGTCTTAGTAACTACTCAACAAGTTCTTGCCAACGTAGCGCCAGATGATTTTGAGAAACCCACGCCCTGTCCCGAGATGAACGTCGGAGAATTGATTGAACATCTTTATCGCGCGGTTTCTAATCTGACTCGTGGGTTAGGTCTCGAATTAACCGCTGAATCCCAATTAACACCAGAGGCGCGCTTTGCAAATTTAGCGGCTCGAACAATTGAAGCATTTAGATTGCAAGGCTTAAAGCGTGAGATCGATCTGCGTTTTGCAACTTTTCCGGCGCCCATAGTTTCTGGGTTGATTGCACAAGAAATATTGATTCATGGTTGGGATATCGCGATCGCCACGAATCAGCCATACGAGGTATCGGATGTGGTTGCCAACTACGTCCTTAGTAACTCCAAACGCATAATCTCCGAAGATTTCCGCGCCCGCGGTGCTTTCGGCCCGGCTATAGCCGTCTCGGGAGCGCTCCCGCCACTTCAGCAACTAATCGCATTTACCGGAAGGAAAATAGATGAGTAAATTTATGTATCTTTACCGAGGCCATGAAGTAGAAATGTCACCAGAGTTTGGTGCCGCATGGGGAGCTTGGGCTGGGAAAGTTGGCTCTGGCTTAGTTGATGAAGGCGCTCCCTTTGCAACCAGCGGCGTAGTAGTCGATGACGGTTCCACCGCAAAGGCGACTAACTTTACCGGCTACACAATCATCGAGGCCCCAAACCTGGCGTCAGCACAGGCTTTGACCACGGGACATCCACTGCTCTCGGCAAAAGCCGGAAAGCAGAGCATCGAAATCTTCGAACTTGGAGCGATGTAACTCTTTTTTAACCTAGGTATCTTTGCCAATTCTGTCTGAGGTTTGCTACCTATCGGCCCAGCAGAATTGGCGAAGATTGGTTTCACCCAGCTTCGCTGAATAAAAGAAAACTAAAGTTTCGCGGCAATTTCTGCCGGAAAGTTTTGGTAGGAAACTGGGCGCAAGAATCTGACAATTGCATGCAATCCAACCGAGGTATGAATTGGCGAAGTAGAAGCTGGATATGGCCCGCCGTGGTGTTGACCAATAGTCACAGCCACGCCGGTTGGCCAAGAATTCCAAGAGAGCCGCCCAACTTTTCTGGCAAGAGCACTGCACAAGGTCACAGCATCGGGATCAGTTGTTGCCGAAAATACCGATCCAGTTAAAGCGCCTTCTAGGTTTGCAATAATTTCGAGGAGTTCGGAGACGTTTTCATATGTAATAACGAGACCGGTAGGACCAAAGCATTCAATTTCTAGCGCTCTTGGCTGAGCGAGAACGCTGGCAACATTAGTTACCAGAATTGCAGGGGCCGAATATAGCCCGCCATCATTAATCTCTTGGCCATGAACAACAACACTTCCAAGCAACCTAGCGAGTTCAACGCGATTTGAATCGTGGGCGCTTTTGGTGCCAGGGCTGAGAAATGGTGTTGGCTTCCGCTCCAATATTTGCCCCTCAATTTCCGTGAGCATTGGCGATTTGGCCGGAACGAGCAGGATGCTCGGGTTGGTGCAAAACTGACCGTTGCCAAGCAGAAGAGAATCCAAATATGCTGAAGATAGGGCGTTCGCGTCGGTAATTGCTGAACTGAGAATAATTACGGGATTCACGCTTCCCAATTCGCCATAAAATGGAATTGGCGTTTCACGCGATTGCGCAATATCAAATAATGCACGTCCACCTCGACGAGAACCAGTGAAAGCACCGGCGCTAACCTTTGGAGAATTTAGGACGGTTACTCCAGCTTCAACGCCATGAATCAACGTAAGAGCATCGCTAAATCCATGTGCTGCTAATACCTGTTGAGCTAAAGCAAATACTTGGTTTGAGGTTTGAGGATGTGATGGATGTGCTTTTGCAATAACAGCACAACCTGCGGCTAGCGCCGATGCAGTATCGCCGCCAAGCACGCTAAAGGCGAAGGGGAAGTTATTGGCGCCAAAGACGACAACAACTCCAAGCGGAGTAAGAGATCGGATTAATTCCGGATGGCCGGCAGGTAGCGGTGCATCTGAAAAAGCGTCAACTTCAGAGTTCGTAAATCGACCATCGATTAATGTGCGCGCAAATTCTCGGAGTTGAAAGGTAGTTCGACCTATTTCACCCGTTAAGCGTGGAAGGCCAAGTCCGGTTTCCAAATCCGCAATTTCAACCAACGCAGTGGAATTCGCATCTAAGGCATCCGCAATTCCCATTAGCGCTTCGGCGCGCTGAAGCGCAGTTGCGGCAGACCATTTATCAAAGGCCGCAACAGCTTTATCAATAATGAGTTCAACCTGCGAAGCAGAAGTGTCGGCAATTTCTGGTCCAAAGGCTTTACCTGTGCGCGGGTTAAAGGACTGGGTGGTCATAGTTTTCCATTCATCTCTTTGAAGGGTTTTACTCTATGCCACTAATGAGGAATTCAATAAGCGCCAGTCAAAATAGGCGCACCTTCAAGTGCTCGGGTTTCTTCATCAGTAAATAACCGGGATCTAATTAGAAAACGTTTACCTTCAGGAGCTTCTATCGAAAAGCCGCCACCACGACCAACGACGACATCGATGGTTATGTGGGTGTGGCTCCAATATTCAAATTGGGGGAGCGAGATCCAGACTTTAATGGGCTCTGTTATTCCTTCAATAGTTAAGTCACCTAAGAAGACGTCGGAGCCGCCGACTCTAAATTCACCGGCTAGATAACACATTGGAGAGGAGCCATCACAACACCCACCTGATTGATGAAACATCAGTGGTCCATGCACGCCAGTTAAGTAGCGAAGAAACTCCGCTGCTTCTGGGCTCACATCGACGCGGGATGGGTAGATGATGGCTCCAAACCTATTAATTGAAGGGCTACGGCTTAAAAGAAGCCTAGCTTCTTTGGTGAATAAGAGACCAGAAGGTTCTTGGTCTGTTGGTAGTGATCGAGCATCATCTTGTGGTTTTCGCGCCCAATTCCTGACGCTTTATAGCCACCGAAGGCAGCGTGTGCTGGATAGGCGTGATAGCAATTGGTCCAAACACGACCGGCTTGAATAGCTCGACCAGCTCGATATGACAAATGTAGATCGCGCGTCCAGACTCCGGCACCTAAGCCGTAAAGCGTGTCATTGGCAATCTCCATGGCATTATCAAAGCCATCGAACTTGGTAACGGAAACAACTGGGCCAAAGATTTCTTCTTGGAAGATTCGCATTGAGTTCTTGCCTTCGAAGATTGTTGGGGTTACGTAGTAGCCACCAGCAAGATCGCCCGGAAGTTCGGCGCGAGTTCCACCAGTGACAATTCGTGCGCCCTCTTGCTTGCCAATTTCGAAGTAGGAAAGAATCTTCTCAAGTTGGTCCGAGCTAGCTTGGGCACCGATCATGGTGTTGGTATCCAAAGGGTTTCCTTGAATGATCTTTTCGGTACGTGCTGTTGCATCGGACAAGAACTTGTCATAGATACCGGCTTCGATTAATCCGCGTGATGGACAAGTGCAAACTTCACCTTGGTTAAGCGCGAACATTGTGAAGCCTTCAAGCGCCTTGTCATAGAAATCATCATCAGCGCGAGCAACATCGTTGAAGAAGATATTTGGGCTCTTGCCGCCGAGCTCCAATGTGACGGGAATGATGTTATCTGCTGCGTATTGCATGATGAGTCGACCGGTAGTGGTTTCACCAGTAAAGGCGACCTTTGCAATTCGGCGAGATGATGCCAATGGCTTTCCGACTTCAACGCCGAACCCATTAACAATATTTAACACTCCTGGTGGTAGAAGATCTTTGATTAGATCCATCCAGAAGTGAATTGACACTGGCGTCTGCTCGGCTGGCTTCAGAATGATGCAGTTTCCTGCCGCTAGCGCTGGTGCCAATTTCCAAGTTGCCATCAGCAACGGGAAGTTCCACGGAATAATTTGAGCGACTACGCCCAATGGTTCGTGGAAGTGATAAGCGACGGTGTCATCATCCAATTCCGCCAGTGAGCCTTCTTGGGCACGCAATGCACCAGCGAAGTAACGGAAGTGATCGATGGCAAGGGGAAGATCGGCGGCCAAGGTTTCGCGAACTGGCTTGCCATTCTCCCAAGTCTCGGCCACGGCCAAGGCTTCAAGGTTTGCTTCCATGCGATCAGCGATCTTGAGCAGGATATTGGAACGCTCGGTTGCGGAGGTCTTACCCCAACTCTTGAAGGCGGCATGAGCGGCATCCAGGGCGAGCTCGACATCGGCAGCATTTCCGCGAGCGACTTCGCAGAAGACTTGGCCGGTGACCGGGGTGGGGTTTTCGAAATATTGCCCAGATGATGGTGGCACATACTGCCCGTTAATCCAGTGGTCGTAGCGCGCTTTGTAGCTCGCAACGCTTCCTGGCTGTCCGGGAGGTGCGTAAATGGTCATTTTTCTCCTTTTTGATCGCGCATGGTTGCTCGATCAAGTTGGTTCACGTTAGGACTTGGCAAGTGCATTAGATAGGCAAATCACACTTTCCTACCCGAATGAGGCCCGAATGGTGGGTATGAGTACTAGCCATATGGACAGGTAGCCCCTTGGGTCATACCGTACTAACCGTGACCAAGAGCCCAATTTCGGTAGCAAATCGCGATGATGTTGCGAGGGGCAGGAGAGCCCCGCAGGCTCGAACCCGAGTTGTCGTCGCCGATTACAGTTCCATCTCCCGCGCCGGAATTCGCTCGATCTTAGAGCGCTCGCCAAGCACCGCAATTGTGGATGAGGCGAAAACATACGATGCGGTTTTAGCATCAGTAGAAGAGCATGCGCCTGATGTTTTAATAATTGATCTCGATTTGGGTGATGACACTAATAAAGGGCTGCTCGTTTGCAACACCGTGGCCGAACGTTTTCCAAATACCAAGATTTTGATCTTGGCTTCTTCAGTTTCTGAGTTAATTGTAATTGAAGCGCTTCGCCGGGGTGCCTTGGGTTACATGATCAAGAGTCAAACTACCTCAGACGAATTGATCAAAGCTGTAAGAGCTGTCCAGGAAGGGGAGACCGCTTTTGGCAAGGGAATCGGCGCCCTAGTTTCAAAGAATTTTGGTGCCCCTCACTCCGTCACTGAGCAGTTGACCGAGCGCGAACTCGACGTTGTAAAACTGACGGCGCAGGGTCTGGGAAATAAGCAGATCGCACACTCACTCTTTATCTCTGAGAGCACCGTTAAATTTCACATCCACAATGCTTCGATCAAGTTACATACGCGAAAGCGCGCTGAACTTGTTCACCGAGCAACTGCGGCTGGCATCATCAAGTAGTTCTACTGGTTAGTAACGATCATGTGTCAGAGAACACTTTGGAACTCATTATTCCAAAAGTTCTCGTGGCTACGATGGTCTGCTAATCAAGTCCAACAAGGGTAATAAATCGAAAACGGGGAGTTCAATGAAGAGCACCAGTCCTGGCTACGCCATCACAATTCGCGTGGAAACCAATATGAGTATTGCGCCGACTTCGCTAATCCCGGCTGCGGTTGCTGCTGCTGGCGGCACCTTGACCGCACTCGATGTGGTTGAGTCATTGCAAGACCACGTTGTAATCGATGTGACTTGCGATGCGGTTGATGCCGACCACGCGGTGGTCATAACCGATGCGATCAAGGCCGCCTCACCCCAAATCATTGTTCGCAATGTCAGCGACCGCACCTTCTTATTACACCTTGGTGGAAAGCTCGAAGTCCGCTCAAAAGTTCCACTAAAGACCCGCGATGACTTATCGCGCGCCTACACCCCTGGAGTAGCTCGAGTTTGCTTGGCGATTGCCAAGGACAAGTCCGATGCCCGCCATTTAACAATTAAGCGAAATACCGTCGCGGTAGTTAGTGATGGTTCTGCGGTTCTCGGTCTAGGTAATATCGGACCAGAAGCTGCAATGCCAGTTATGGAGGGTAAAGCAGCGCTCTTCAAGCGTTTTGCTGACGTAGACGCTTGGCCAATTTGTTTGGATACCCAAGATACTGAAGAGATCATTCGCACTGTGCAGCTAATTGCACCGGGCTTTGGTGGGATTAACTTGGAAGATATCTCGGCGCCTCGTTGCTTTGAAATCGAAGCGCGCCTAAAAGAGCTTCTTGATATTCCAGTCTTTCACGATGATCAACACGGAACCGCGATTGTGGTCTTGGCCGCATTAATCAACTCTTTAAAGTTGGTCAAGAAGAATCTCTCCGACGTTCGGATTGTTCTCAGTGGTGCTGGCGCTGCGGGCAACGCCGTCATCCGATTATTGATAATTTCAGGCGCTAAACACATCATTGCTTTTGACTCAAAGGGTTCGATTCATAAGGATTCGCCCCGCGCAAATGACATGCGCAGTTGGTTAATTGATAACACAAATCACGAGAGTAGAAACTGCACCTTGGGCGAGGCGCTAGTCGGTGCTGATGTGTTTATTGGCGTGAGCGCACCAAATATTCTCAAAGAGAGCGATGTTGCCGCGATGGCGCCAGATTCAATTGTTTTGGCTTTGGCCAATCCGGATCCGGAAATCGATCCAGTTCTAGCCGCCAAGCACGCTCGAATCGTGGCAACTGGGCGAAGTGACTACCCCAATCAGATCAATAACGTTTTGGCTTTCCCGGGCATCTTTCGCGGTTTGTTGGATGCTGGAGTCTCTAAGGTGACCGATGAGATGCTTGCCTCAGCGGCCATTGCAATCGCAGGTTGTGTCAGCGATGATCAACTCAATGCCACTTTTATTATTCCAAGCGTCTTTGATCCAGCGGTAACCCCAGCAGTTTCAAGCGCGGTGATTGCGATCGCAAAGGCGATGAAACCGGCCCGTGTCTAGCAAGTCACACCTCTAACTCTTCCGCTTCGCTGACTTTAAGAGGAGACTCTTATTGCGCGCATAGAGCGTGCCGAAACTCGCCTTTGAAAGGCTCCGATCATGGCAAGAACCTATGTAATTACTGGCGCCGCCTCCGGGATTGGTGCCTCAACCTACTCATTACTAAAAGAACGCGATTACAAGGTAATCGGTGTTGATCTAGCGAAGACCGATGTCACGGCAGATTTGAGCACTTCTGAAGGGCGTCAATCAGCCGCGAAGGAAGTTATTAAATTAAGCGATGGCAAAATTAGTGCCATAATCGCTTGTGCTGGCTTGGCGTTACCAATCGCTAAAACGGTCTCAGTAAATTATTTTGGCGTTACCGAATTTCTTCAGGCGCTTCTTCCAACGCTATCAAAGAGCTCATCGCCAAGAGTTGCTATCACAAGCTCAATGGCTTCGCTAATGCCAAATTCACCTGAGCTTGTAGCCGCTATGTTAGAAAATGATGAAGCGAAAGCCGTGCAAATTGCGCAAGGTTTAGTTGACCAAGGTGCAGAAGCTTCGGCGCTGATTTACGGCTCCACCAAGCGCGCGTTGAGCCGATGGGTACGGCGCGAGTGCATAAAACCGGAGTGGGCTAAAGCCGGTATTCCTTTGAATGCAGTTGGTCCGGGAATTGTAGAAACTCCAATGGTTGCTGACATGATTGCATCGAAGGAAGCTAGAGCGGCGATTGATTCTATGGTGCCTATGCCATTGAACTATTACCTAAAGCCAGTTCAGGTTGCATACTTATTAGCTTGGTTGACCAGCAAAGAGAATACGCACACGACCGGACAGACTATCTACATTGACGGTGGTTCTGATGCAGCACTTCGTGGGGACGATGTCTGGAAATAGTTCGGGGGTAGACGCCGCGTGGTTTTATTAGCCCACTGTTCACCTAACTGTACTTTTTAGTTCACAGTACTCATGATCGTTCGCCATAAGTTTGCCCAGATCTCATAGGGCGAAGCAACCGTCTCGTCCTTCAGACTTTTGGAGGAGCACTTTGTTCAAAAATAAATTCGTAAAGGCCCTCGTTGCAGCAGCTTCAATTGCGCTTGCACTTGGCACCACAGTTCCAAGCAGCCACGCTGCTAACACCACAATCCAGGTTTACCTTTCTGCCGATACCAATATCCAGGACCTCTGGGTCAAAACATTGGTTCCAGCATTTAAGACGCAATTCCCTGGCTATGACGTTAACGTCACCTTTGATCTTCACGGCGATCACGATGCTCAAGAGACTGCAAAAATTACCGCTGCCGCAGTTCTACATAAGAACCCAGGTGTCGACCTGATCGACGGTGGTTTTGTAACAACTCTTGGCGCTGCTGGTCTTCTATATCGTCCAACCGCTGGTTTGCTGCCCAACATCAAAGATGTAAACAAGGCAGTTTTGACTGCCGGTAAGGGTGGAATTCCATACCGTGGTTCCTCAGTTCTATTGGCGTACAACTCAAAGAACGTTCAAAACCCACCAAAGACCTTGGATGATCTTCTTGCTTGGATCAAAGCTAACCCTGGCAAGTTCACCTACAACGCACCAAATGGTGGCGGTTCCGGTTATGCCTTCGTTCAAACCGTAGTAGATAAGTACTTGTCTGATGCCGATCGCACAACATTGGTTCAGACCGCTTCACCCGATCTACAAGCTAAGTGGGCACAGGGTCTTGAGACTCTTCGTCAATTGAACAAGTACACCTACGGCCTAAACGGCACCTACCCAGCAAACAACGCTGAAACCCTAAAAGATTTGGCCACTGGCTTGGTTGATATGGGCTCAGTTTGGTCTGATCAGTTTGCTTCAGCTATCAAGGCTGGAACCATGCCTTCGTATATCAAGGTAACTCAAATTAGCAACCCATCCTTCACCGGCGGCGCTTCTTATTTGGGTATTCCAAATAGCTCACAAAACAAGGTCGGCGCTCGCCTCCTTGCAAACTGGGTTTTGTCACCAGTCGCGCAGAACCTGATTGTTGGCGGAACTCTGAATGGTTTCCCAGTAATCCCACTTTCAAAGTTGGATCCAGTTATCACTGCCGCATTTACCGGTGTGGATATTCAGCATCTTCGTGCTGGCTACCTCAGCGCAAATGCAAATGACTTGAAGAGCAAGTGGGCTTCAATCGTTCCAGGAAAGTAGTTCGAACTTAATTGAGTTCAACTAGCACCAAAGTAGAGAGCCTTGAGGCTAAAACAGCCCCAAGGCTCTCTCTACTTGGTTTTACAATGGCGTTGCCACCCGTCCTACTGGTGGTTGCATTTGTAGGTCTCCCCATCCTGATTGGATTTACTTTCAGCTTTGGTTTCACAAGCGGTCCAAATCGGGTTGTCTCCCTTATTGGTCAGCAGATTCATACAAAAGATCATTGGTGGGGAACGTTCGCTGCTTATCGCGATGTAATTCACGATGCTCGCTTTGCGGGAGATTTAATTTTAACTTTGGTAGTTACCGCGATCTCCACCTCGCTAGTTCTGGTGATGTCCTTGGGGATCGGTGTTTATCAACGGATGGTTGGTGGCCGAATTGCCACAATCATGAGCACGCTGACCTTGGTACCGCTTTTCGTTCCAGTTGTAATTTCTTCATGGGCAATTCACACCTTCTATTCTGGCGACGGTTTTATGCGCACGGTCTTCCATCATGTGGGAATCAACTTTCCAACGCTGACTTCTACGACCTCCGCGATCGTGATTGGTACCATCTGGACCTCGCTGCCTTTTGCAATTCTGATGGTGACTTCCGGTTTTCAATCCATCCCTGACGCCCTAATCGAAACGGCGCAAGATGCCGGAGCTGGATTCTTCCGCATCGTCAGAACCGTCTTGATTCCGTTGGCGATAACGCCAATAATCATTGCCGCCACCTTCACTGCTATCGGAATTTTGGGGTCTTTCACAATTCCTTACTTCTTGGGACCAAATCAACCAACGATGTTAGGTGTGGAGATTTCGAATTTCTTCGGTTCCTACAATCGCCCACAACAATCAATAGTTATGGCTTTCATTGTCTTCATGGCGGCTTCCGGAATTGCCGTGGCTTACATTTGGGCCAATGTTCGCAGCGCAAAACAGAGCGGCCGAATCTGATGGCAAGAGTAAGAACTAGACAGAAGATTTCAATGCCAATTCGCCTTTCGCTCTACTTTTTTATTGGCTTAATGTCGCTCTTTATTTTGGGTCCATTGCTTTGGTTAGCGGTCCATGCCTTTGCCACCAATTGGACCTACCCAAACCTGCTTCCTGATTCTTTGACCTTTCACTGGTGGAGCAAAGTATTTCTAGACTCAGCTTTGGGAACTGCGATCAAGAACTCACTGATAATTAGTCCGATCGTGGTACTTCTTTCAATGGTGATCTGCCTGCCAGCGGCTTACGCCGCCGGGCGACTGAACTATTTCGGCCGCAAGACCTTCTTGATTGGAATGTTCGCGGCAAACTCATTTCCGAAGATCGGGCTCTTCGCGGCAATTGCTACCTTGTATTACGCCTTGAATTTGATGGGAACCTTTGTCGGGGTTGTAATTATCC
>SESG01016093.1_pt1 | contig 22493 bp, 18 predicted proteins | sample 3171421 | NCBI WGS metagenome assembly SESG01 (sample SAMN10866946, study PRJNA518727) | freshwater metagenome | biome: subpolar coniferous forest; feature: holomictic lake; material: water; isolation source: holomictic Lake 227, 6 m and 8 m depth | place: Canada: near Kenora, Ontario | collected...
GGGAATACCTGGGAGATATCTGGGAGAAACCCATTTTGCGGGTAACCGATAAAACATCACCCTATTACAACTATCCGATTATCGCTTCGACCGGTAAATATCAAATGGATCAGGATCCGTCACACATGATCAAGATAGGTAACTCCAATCAGGATTTTATTCTTGGCATTCAGCCGACCTTTACCTACAAGGCATTTTCGCTTTATGCCAATATCGAATGGAATCAGGGTGGGCAATTTTATTCCAATTCATGGATGTTCATGCAAAACAATGGTGTCAATGAAAGCTCTTTCAGTGGTGCTACCTACAACAAAAGCACCAGTATTGTCGATCAGATCAAGGCCAATCCGGATGCTTTCTTTGGAAATTGGGTAGGTGGACGTCTTCCCGAATTGGGAGGTTTTGCCTGGCCAAATCCAGTACCTGTTACCAGATATGCCGATGCCAGTTTTAATCCCGGAGTGAGAGAGGTCGTAACTGCAGGTGTTAAATCCTACGTCGAGAATTTAGGTGCACCGGCAACAACTGTCTGGCTTGATCCTTTCAATGCCAACCAGGCATCTAACAGAGCCATTGTTGACAGAGCCATTTATAGCTCAACCTACGTTAAATTAAGAGAAGTAACGCTTACTTACCATCTTCCCAAAAAATGGATGCAGAAAATCAATATCCAGAATTCATCTGTTTCCCTGGTTGCTTCCAACATGTTTGAATGGACAGAGGCGGGTATTCATATTGATCCGGAGAGGGCTTACCGAAATACGGGCAGCAGCTGGATACAGGGAGCTGAATACTACAACATGATGCCCTGGACAGGTTCATTGGGATTTAAGTTAAACTTTGATTTTTAAAAGGAGATTTGCCATGAAAGCTATAAAAATAATGACAGTTGTTGCGTTGGCATTGTTGTTTCAGTTGACATCCTGTATGGATCTTACTGAATTAAATGTTAATCCGAACAGTCCCACCAATGTTTCCTCCAATTATATCCTGACCTATGTTTTAACCAATACTGCCAAGACCTACAAATCAATTGGAGATCATAAAACAGGAGTTGCGGGAGCATTGCAGTACAACCAAATGGGAACCAATGATGGGATGCCTGAAGTGAACCAGTACCTTTGGTCCAGTGGATCATGGGCGGGTTACTATGATATCTTAAGAAATGTGGAGATCATTCACGAGAAATCAATTACGGAAAAGAATAAATTTTTTGAGGCGATCTCATTGACCCTGAGGGCTTTTCTCTTTGGCACACTTACTGATCTTTTCGGCGATGTTCCTTATTCCGAAAGTCTTCAGGCTACAGATGGAACCTACTTTGTAAAATATGATGATCAGAAGGAAATTTACAAAGGAATTCTGACAGATCTTAAAAATGCAGAGGCTATTCTTGGAGATGCGTCCATTGCCAATCACAAGATTTCTCCAAGCGCTGATGTAATGTATGGGGGAGATCCGGTTAAATGGAGGAAGTTTGTCAATTCTCTTCGTTTAAGGTATTCCATGAGGTTACTCAGTAAGAAAGCGGACATGAGTGCCATTGGAGTTGATGTGGTATCGGAATTCAATTCGGCTTCCGCCCAGGCTTTTACCTCCAATGGGGACAATGCAGTCGTGAATTACCTGGGAACAACCGCCAATAATTCTGCCAAAGGAGGATTGCTCAATACGTCCAACCCTGAATACCAGACAAAGCCGTGTAAAACCCTTGTGGATAAGCTCAAAGCCTACAATGACCCAAGGTTGCACAGATGGGTAATTCCTGTTCAGAGCAAATGGGACTATGTAGCCACGGTATCATCCGACATCACGGTTAAGAATTGGTTTGGTGAGACTTTTACAGTAAAAATACTGCCTACTACGAATACCGCGCTTGACACCTCCTTGTATGTCGGACTACCTGCAAATATTGCTCTTTTTGATGCACAATCCTACAACAAAGGAGCTGGTCCGGCATTTGCACAACCGGAAAGAAGTCCGTATATCTCCTACCTTCATTCCAGATTCAGAGCCAACAGTGATACCTATCTGAAAATGGATTTAATGATGTACAGCGAAGTCGAATTTTTACTGGCAGAAGCTGCACTGGCAGGAGGTTTTTCTGCTTCTGATCCTGAGACACATTATAAAAATGCCATCATTGCCTCATTCAACAGATGGGGAGTTACCGATGGATCCAACGGATTTAGTTTTGCCAGTTACTATGCAAATGCGAAAGTCAGTTATTCTGCGGCATCCAACAAGCTGGAGAGGATCATGGATCAGAAATGGATCTCTTCGTTTTTGACGGTTGAATCCTGGTTCGATTTTCGTCGCACGGGTTATCCCGTTCTGGTCACAGGACCGGTTACACAGTATGGAGCTGCTTTGCCATTGCGCTTCATGTATCCGGTTCCTAGTCAGGATCCAAAATATCTGGTGAATTACAATGCTGCCGTCACCAAACTAGAATCAACCAGTTTTGTGCCGACCGGTCAGAGCAAAGACCACACCTATTCTAAAACATGGTTGCTGCAGGGTACGGGTAAACCCTATTAAAACCTAAGTATCACGTTTTTTAGTTAATTGTTAATTGACAGGGTCGCTTTTCTTGTAAAAGCGGCCTTTGTTTTGACCATTTAACTGATTTCCTGTTTTGGGTAATCCGTTAAGGTTGATTGCCGACAACAATAGAAAGGAATAGTTTTGGCTTCTCATGGGTCGAAAATATTTTTTTTGATGGTGTAACAAAAATGGCATTGTTGCGTCTAATTCTGTAGCGTAGATTTTTACAAGACAGATTGAACAGAATTAGTTACAAGGCTGCTTCCTTCCCCGGGAGCAGCCTTTGTTGTTAAGGAGAAAAATAAAAGCTATTTTTACGAATCATCAAAAATCAGTAAATAAATATAGCTATGACGAACAGACGAGATTTCTTTAAAACGACTTCCCTGGTAGTTGCCGGAAGTATGATTGGTGCTAATCTTGTATCAGGTGCCATCCCGGCAGCTAAAAAGAAAAAAAAGATAGGACTGCAGCTTTATTCCCTTCGGGATGACATGACCAAAGATGCTGCAGGTACATTGAAAAAAGCTGCAGAAATGGGTTATTATTCCCTTGAGACAGCCTCCTACGGTGAGGGAAAAGTATATGGAATGTTACCCGGAGAATTCAAAAAACGTGTTGAGGATCTTGGCATGAAATTGACAAGTTGCCACCTTGGAGGACCTAATTATACCAAAGAAACACATGCGGCTGCGATGGAGTGGTGGAAAAAGGCCATCGAAGACCATGCAAAAATGGGCATGAAATTTATGATCAAGCCGGGCATGAAATTTCCTGAAAAACTGGACGAATTAAAAGTTCAGATGGATTATTTCAACGCTGTTGGTGACTTAACTACTGCCTCAGGCATGCAGTTCGGTTGGCACAATCATAACCACGAGTTTACCAAAATTGAAGACAAGGTAATCTTCGATTTCATGCTTGAAAACACCAATCCAAAAACAGTATGTTTTGAGATGGATGTTTACTGGGTGATGAAAGGCGGATGTTCACCGATTGAATACATGAAAAAATACCCGAAACGTTTCCAATTGTTGCACATCAAGGATGAGAAGGAAATTGGCGAAAGCGGCCAGCTCGATTTCAAATCCATTTTCGAAGAAGGATATTCTATTGGAATCAAAGATTATTATGTAGAGGTGGAGCGTTACAATTTTGAACCTCTAGTGAGCGTACAGAAAAGCTATGACTTTTTGGCCGCCGCTTCCTATGTAAAATGAAAATCACATTCATTTCCCTCGTTATTTTATGGGAAATACTCGCATGCACCTCCTTGCCCTTCTCCGGTTATGCCGGAGAAAGGGGTAAGGAGGTGGTGCTAAAACTTACTCCTGGTACAGATAATCCCAGAAACAGTGAAGGTGATTTCATCACATTGAAGGACGGGAGCATCTTGTTTGTCTATACCCACTATACTGGAATTTCCTCCAGCGATCATGCAACGGCCTATCTGGCCGGAAGATTCTCCCACGACAAAGGAAAATCATGGGACCCGGTGGATCATCTTGTATTGGGGAACGAAGGCAAAATGAACATCATGTCAGTGTCTCTGCTCCGACTAGGCAACGGAGATATTGCCCTCTTTTACCTTCGGAAGAACTCTGTGACGGATTGTATCCCCATGGTTCGGTTCTCGAAGGATGAAGCCCGGACATGGAGTGAACCGATACGCTGTATCAACGACCGAACCGGTTATTTTGTCCTGAACAATCACAGGGTCATTCAGCTAAAAAATGGCAGATTGCTGATGGCTGTTGCGTACCATGGAAATATTTCCGGAGACCGTAAAAACCGGTTGGGAAGTGCCTGGAGTTACTATTCCGATGACAGCGGTATCAACTGGAAACCCGGTAGTGAAGCTGTTAACCCTGACAGTGTTGTCATCCAGGAGCCCGGAGTCGTGGAATTGAAAGATGGTCGTATCATGATGTGGATGAGAACCAATGCGGGCGTTCAGTATCAGTCTTTTTCGAATGACGGGGGAGTTAACTGGTGCCCGGCGAACCGAAGTAACATTATTTCTCCGCTATCACCTGCGGCTATTGACCGTATTCCAAAAACCGGAGATTTGTTGCTGGTATGGAACAACAATGACCAATCTGATCCGGCTTCTAAAGGGAAGCGGACTCCGCAGAGTGTGGCTATCTCGAAAGACGATGGAATCACCTGGGAAAAAATACAAAACATAGAATCTGATCCGGATGGCTGGTATTGTTATACAGCTGTTCATTTTTCAGGTTCCAGCCTGCTTCTCGGATATTGTGCGGGAAGTCAGCAAAAAAAAACCTATCTTTCTGAAACGGATATCGTCAGGATTCCGTTATCACGAATTTACAGACCTAAAAGGATAAAATAAGCACCAGTAGCCGGACTTACCTAAAGGACGGTTTTGAATGTTTGGGGAACTCTTCCGGCAAACTGGTCACAGCAAATTAATAAGTACAGAAATGAATAGTTTGCAGCGTACAATGGATTTTCTGGAAGGCGGGACGGTCGACAGGCCTCCGTTCCATCCTATCCTGATGCGTTTTGCCGCAAAATATTGTGGCGTGAACTATCGTGATTTTTGCTTGAATTACCGGGATAAATGTTCAGTGAATCTCAGATGTGCCACTGACTTTGCCTCCGACTGGGTCAATGTAATGTCTGACCCTTATGCTGAGGCCTCCTCATTTGGAACCAGAATCAGTTATCCACTGAATTCCCTGCCAAGAGTTGATGAACTGCTCATCCATGACATCAAAGACCTTGACAAGCTGAAGCCAATCAAAGTTGGAGACCATGTACGACTGCTTTCCCGTATTGAGGAGATCAAATATTATCAAAGCCTGGTTGGTGACACCCAGTTTATCTGTGGTTGGGTGGAAGGTCCCCTGGCATCCTACTGCGACCTGAGGGATGTCTCGGCGGCCTGTCTGGATTTTTATGAACATCCTGACGAACTGCACGTGGCATTGGAAATAGTTACAGAAAGTGCAAAGACCTTTCTGGAAGCACAGATCACGGCCGGTGCTCATTGTATCGGAATAGGAGATGCGGTTTGTTCACTGATTTCACCCGACCTTTACATCCAATATATTTTTCCGCTTGAAAAGGAATTGATTGATCATGCCCATCACCTTGGCGCAAAAGTGAAATTGCACATCTGCGGCAATACGACTGCCATTCTGCCTGAAATGATCCGGACCGGAGCCGACATTGTTGATATTGACCACCTGGTGGAAAGAATGGATGATTTTGTTCCGCTTTTGACTGACCATCAGGTTGTTTCCGGCAACAGTGATCCTGTGTCAGTCGTACAGAACGGGTCAACGGAACAACTGGCGGAAAGCGTGGAGCGCTGTTTTCACCTTACCGGTGGCAGGGGTATCGTTTCGGCAGGTTGCGAAATAACTCCGGAAACGACCATTGAAAGAATGCAGGCCTATTCATTGTTGGCCCAAAGATTGAAACAGATGACCAAACACGGCTAAATTCGACACCATGACGAGAAAATATATCCTGCTGCTGATCTTTTTACTTCCGGTATTGATTCCACTTCTCAGCTTTATTCTTTGGGCTATGAAGGACAACAGACCATTAAAAATCCTGATATATGACATGACGGTACCTTACAAAGAGAGGGATGAGCACAAATCCTTCAGCTGGGTATTGATTCATGAAAAATTTACTTCACCTGATCAGTTGAACCGGCCCGATGTAAATTACAAAGGGTTTTTTCCCCTCAACGACTTCAAATTTATCACCAAGGATTTTCAAAAATTTTCAACGAAAGAGGTATTGCAGGTTGCTGACAGTCTGGACATGGCCTATTATACGGATACCTATGGCGTATATGCCAATGAATGGTACCGGGATACCCTGATTAACGAAAGATCCTCCCGGGTCTACGGCGGACTCAACAACAATGACCTGGTCCTGCTCAAGAGAATGCAGGATTCAAGTAAACTGGTCATTGCGGAGTTCAATTTTTTGGCCAGTCCAACACCTAGATTAATCCGGGTTCAGGCTGAAGAATTGCTGGATATCAAATGGACTGGCTGGGTAGGAAGATATTATGATCCCTTGGATACACTTGTCAACCATGATATTCCCAACTGGGCCAGAAGACTGTACAAAAAACAATATGGCCAACCATGGGACTTTCATAACCCGGGGATACTTTTTGTCAACGAGGATGACCGGATCGTCGTATTGGAGATGAACCGTACTTTGGCTGAAGAGGTTCCCTGGATTTACACTTCACAATACGGCCAGCAGAAGTATGATCTGCCTCAGGAGATTACCTATCCTTATTGGTTCGAAATACTGGAATGCGGAGAGTCGAACCGCGTAGTGTCAAAATACAAGATTTACACCAATCCTCAGGGGAAAAAGATGCTGGCGGACAATGGTATTCCCGATGTATTCCCTTGTGTCATAGAAAACAAAGAGAAGAATTATTACTACTTAGCCGGAGATTTTTGTGATAATCCCATTTATATCGAAAGTGCCAAATTCACCGGCGTTTCTTATTTCCACAAGTTCTTCTATGATAAGTACAATTACATAGACCGCACCCCGTTTTTCTGGCATTTTTTCAGACCCATGATGAGCAATATCCTCGAAGAATACAACTATCAGCTGGAAATGAAGAGAAAATTGGGATTGGGTAAAGTTCCGGGTTCCAACGCAAACTAATATCCTCTTACCTTCATTTTCACTGTATAAACAGATGTTCGGGCGGTAATAAAAAGGATATTTTTCTTTTTGCCTCCGAAACAAAGATTGGAAGGCTGTTCGGGTATCTGGATGCGTGCAATGTTATTTCCCTTGGGATCAAAAACTGAAACGCACTGATTGGTCAGGTATACATTTCCCCGGTTGTCAATCGTCATTCCATCCGATCCCTCCGGTGCGAAAAAGGTTTTGTTGCTTAAAGTTCCGTTTGAATTGATGGTATACTTCCAGATTTTATGGTCGTTGATGTCACTCACATAGAGAGTTTTACCATCCGGTGTGCCGATTAAGCCGTTTGGCTGTTTGAAATCGGCAATCACCCTGATCACATTTCCATCCCGACTCATGTAGTATACTCCCCGGGTATCCTGTACCTCTTTGTGTCCGGCTTCCCAGTAATCACGTTGGTAAAAGGGATCTGAGAAATAGATGCCGCCCTCGGGAGCGATCCACAGGTCGTTGGGGCCATTGAGATGTTTCCCGTTGAAATTTTCTGCCAGAGGCCTGATTTTCTTGTCCATGGAAATGGCAATGACACGGTTGTGCAAATCAGCGCACGAAACCAGTTCTCCATGGCGATTGAAAAAGGTTCCGTTGGATCTTTCGCAGGATTGCATAAAATTGGTAATAGCGCCGTCCTCGCTCCATATTTCAATCTTGTTGTTGGGCTGATCTGTAAAAAAAACGCGGCCATCCGGCGCAGCTGCCGGACCTTCAGTGAACGAATAACCGCCTCCGGCTTTGGTCGCTGTTTCGCCTTTGGCAATCAGTTGTCGGCCTGACTGGTGATTCTTTGAATGGACTGACAAAGAAATCGTAATAATGAGCAGAATGAGAATTGGTTTGATCATGGCAATATGGGAAAACGTAAATTTGGTTTTGGAAGTCCTTCATGCATCCCCAGGGATAGCAGGGACAGTAAAATGATGGTGGTGAGGACTAATCCAAAGAAGAGTTCCCAACGATCTTTTGGAAACTTCGCTTCGGAATGTCTTTCGTTAAAAGGAGATTCATTTTTTCTGATTAGAAACCAGAAAACGATCAGGTTGAGAACATACAAAGGTTGTTCAGACCTGAAATTCCCCATGAATAATCCTGTAATCAGATAACTCCAGATGATGTAGGTTGAAAAAACGGTCAGGAAAAGAGACATCACTTCATTTTTCCCGAACGAGAGTTTACCTTTCAGTTTCAGCCTGACGATGGTGTTCATCAGGGCCAGAATAAGGAGGGTCAGCAAAGAAAGAAACATCGCTTTGGAGGGATCGTTCTGGATGAAACTGCTTTTCATCAGTTCACTTGTGGTAAAGGCATCCTTCCAAACCAGCAAAGGAACTATCAATAAAATAAGTAAAAGCGATAGACTGTTGGAATATTTATTGGATCCCTCCTTATCCGAAGGCCAGGTCGAAGTGAAGACTCCGTAAGCCATTCCTGATCCGCCCCAGAAACCGATGTTGTATTCCATGACATTCCAAAAGTTGAAATGAATTTGCATGAAGTTTCCTGTGATTTGCAGAAAATTGCCAAATGAAAACCCGAATCCGGCACCCAGCATCGCGTAAAAAGCTACCCGAAGAGCCGGATGGTATCCGTTCCGTACCATGTGCCATACCATTGCTGCACCCGCTCCAAAACATATTGCCCATGCCTCCGATCGTGGAGGAGTCATGAGCAACTCGGCTTGTTCAATCAGAAAAAAATATCCGATCAGTCCTCCGGCAGCCATTTCGGCTACCAGTGATGCCCACTTGACTCTGTTTGTTGAGGTTGAATTCAGACTAAGTCCAACCAATCCTCCGCCGATGAGTCCGAAGAGTCCACCAATGACAAAAAGGGAGAGAAATCCATAAGTGGAATTAAGTAAATCTTCTGCGCGGCAATAGCCAACCACCGCTCCATAACTGATCATTCCAGTCGTTCCCCATCCGATGGCCGAACTTGCGATGATGGGAAGCATTTTGTGGTACCAGTCTTTGCGTGCCGCCACCAGAACAAGTGCTGCACCTCCAATGATTCCGGCCATGGCCGCGCCTGGTTCGTGCCCGAACTGACCTCTTATGGCCCATGATGTTCCAAAGGCGATTCCCACCAATAGTATGGAGAGAAAGAGTTGTTTATTCTTCATGGTAATGTGTTAAGTAGTAGTAATTGGATCATCCAAAGCTACAAAAGATTTTGGATTTTGGAATTTTTCACATTCGACACCAAATAATTCAATCGCGCAAAAATGACTGTTTTGTGGATGGTTCAGCAGTCTGTTGGTTGGATCTGCAGAGATTGCTGCCCTTAATTGTGGTCTGCACAATTAAGGTTAAATTTGTCAGAATGATACAACGAGTATGACAACGTTAAAAGCAGATGATTTTATCACGAAGATGAAGGGACAGGTTGTCCTGGATATCAGGACTCCTGCAGAGTTCAATGCAGGTCATCTGCCGGGAGCCATCTCTTTTCCCCTTTTCAGTGATGAGGAGCGGGTCATCGTTGGAACAATTTACAAACAACAAGGGAGAGATACCGCAGTATTGAAAGGGCTTGATCTGGTTGGACCGAAGCTGAAATATTTTGTTTTGCAAGCCAGGAAACTCAAAGGATCGCTTTATCTCTACTGCTGGAGAGGAGGCATGCGGAGCAACAGCATGGCATGGTTGCTGCAAACTGCAGGAAGGGAAGTATTTGTATTGGAAGGAGGTTACAAGGCCTATCGTACCCATTGCAGGGAACTCATCTCCAACGGATTGAAGCTGATCATGCTCAGCGGCCCTACCGGTTCAGGTAAAACTGAAATTCTGCACCAGATGGAAGCATTGGGTCATCAGGTTTTGGATCTGGAAGGTCTGGCCAATCACAGGGGATCCAGTTTTGGCGGAATCGGTCAGCCGGCGCAGCCCGGAACAGAGCAGTTTACTAATTTGATCTTTGAGAAAATCACAGAATTTGATCTTTCCCAACCCATTTGGGTGGAAGGAGAGAGTCAGGCTATCGGGAAAGTCAGTATTCTCAGCGAACTTTTCTCTCAGATGGATCATTGTCCGACCATTCGTATTGATCCCCCCAAAGAGGCGCGCATGGATAGACTGATGCGGGATTATGCAGGTTTTCCAGCCGAAGAGCTACAGATCAGCGTCGAAAAGATCAGCAAACGGCTGGGTGGGAAGGATACACAGGATACCCTGGAGGCACTTTCAGCCGGCGATTACCGAAAGGTGGTGGAGATTACGCTTGCCTATTACGATAAAGCCTACGATTTCAGTATGGCCCGTCGGGAAACCAGAATGATTCCCTTTGTTCCCACTTCCTTTGAGCCGTTGCAGGTGGCAAAGGAAATTAGTGAGTTTTCAATTCCAGAAGGACAAGACCATTCAACTGACGACCTTTCGTGAGCGGTGAAATGCAGGAGGCCATCTGATCAAGGCACAAAGAATTCATACAAAAACGCAACAGGAATTAAATTAAGAATATCATGCAACGAGTAGACGGAAAGGGGTTGCTTTGTCCGCAACCATTGATTTTAACGAGGAAAGCACTGAAGAATTGTCTGCCGGGTGAGACCCTGAAGATCGAATGCGACAATCAGACTGCCTTTCAAAATATCATGACCTACCTGAAGGATCAATCGCTTGCACCGACCGGAACTGAAGCAGGTGGCCTATTTCAGATTGAGGTGATCAATCAGAAAAATGAAAAAGGGGAGGAGTCCGGAACTTTCGGCCTGAAACCGGGAATTTGCTCTTCCTCCTATGTGGTGGTGATCAGCAGCGACAAAATGGGTGAAGGAGATCCGCAACTTGGAGCCATCCTGATGAAAGGGTTCCTGAATGCCTTGCACGAGCAACCGGTTTTTCCGACCCATCTGTTATTTTACAATGCCGGAGTGAAACTGACAACCCGAAATTCCGGCGTGACCGGTGCTTTGCAGGAACTCGAAGCAGAGGGAGTCGAAATTCTGGTGTGCGGAACCTGTATCGATTTTTATCAACTGAAAGATGAACGTGCAGTTGGTACGATTTCAAATATGTTCACCCTTACGGAGATCATGGCCCAAACCGGGCATATCGTCAAACCCTGAACAACAGAGGTTTGAAATGTTTGAAGTGTTAAAGGTAGCCAACCAACCTGGCGCGCGGCCCTTCGACCCCTTCGGCCCCTTCGGCCCCTACGACAAGCTCAGGGACCGGAGTCATTTTAAACAAAATAAACATTTCCATGAACCTCTATTTTGACAATTGTGCGACCAGTTTCCCCAAACCTTCAGCGGTAGCGGAGGCGATGAGCAGGCATTTGAATGAAACGGGTGGAACCTATGGCAGATCTGCTTATCCCCGTATTCTGCACTCAACAAGGCTCGTAGAGGAGTGTCGGGATCAGCTGGCAGCCATGATGGGAACGGCAGATGCAGGTAAAATCATTTTTACGGCCAATGCGACCACTGCTCTGAACCTGATGATCCAGGGAATCTGCAGAAAGGGAGGTCATGTGCTCACCTCGGCCATGGAACATAATGCCGTTGCCAGGCCCCTTGAGCATCTTCGCCAAATGGGACTGATTGAGTGGGAACTGTTGGAGAGTGCTCCTGACGGCAGAATTCTGACGGAGAAAATTGCGGAAAAAATCAGGCCAAACACCATTCTGGTTACAATCTGCCACATGAGCAATGTGAACGGGATGGCGCAATCTCCCGGAGAAATCAAGAGATCGATCGGGGATATTCCCTTGTTGGTGGATGCAAGCCAATCGCTGGGACAGCATCCCGTTGAGGTGGATAAATGGGGAATTGATTTCCTGGCATTCACAGGACACAAATCTTTGCTTGGACCTACCGGAACCGGAGGGGCATTTATGCGGTACCCCGAATTGGTGGAGCCACTGCTTTATGGCGGAACAGGGAGCGGATCTGATTCGCTTTCGATGCCCTCCTTCACACCTGACAGGTATGAAGCCGGAACGCCGAACATCACAGGTATTCATGGATTGAATGCAGCACTGAGGAACAGACCGGCACCCCTGCACACAAGGGACGATTTTGAAGCCCTGCTTGGAGAGGTTAAGCGAAACAATAATTACAAGGTGCGTTGTGCCGAAGATTTTTCCAACCAGGGCAAAGTGTTCTCTTTGGTGCATCCATCCATCAGCGGTTCAGAACTTGCCCAACGGTTTTACGAAGCGTATGGGATCGAATGCAGGGCCGGCCTTCATTGCGCACCGCTGGCGCATCGTCACCTGGGTTCATTCCCTACCGGGGATTGCCGTTTTTCTCTTTCACCTTATCATACGCCTGAAGAGTTGAATTATCTTGCCAAAGCCATCCATGATGTCGGAAAATAGGGAAATATTTCTTTTTCAGAATATTCGTCAGGTAATTCTGGCGGAACGCTGGTGTTTGGAAAACAGTCTGGAGGTGAAGGTAATTCCTGTGCCAAGGCCTTATTCAACTGAATGCGGGATGTGCCTGGAAACCACCATGACCGAAGGAGATCAATTGGCTATTTTTGTGCAGGAGCAAGGGTTGATTGTGAGAAGGATTTCAGGATTCAGTCATACCTGATGAAGCAGAGGGCCGGGGCTTGCCGGTTGGGTGCAAAAAAGAAGCCACCCTTTCAGGCGGCTTCTTTTCTGGTCAATTGGTGAACTCAGCGGATTAATCTTAAACTTATATGAGCTTCCAATAAATACTGTCTTTTCAAGACTCCGAAACCATTTCCGGTTGCTTCCTTGAGCTTCATTTATTGGACTGAACCATCCCGATCATTTCGGTGTACCCATTGTACTCACAAAAATTATTGAGGAAAGCATCTCCCTCCATGCCTCCTAAAGTCCGGATCCTGTTCCAGTCACTGCATGCCCCGGCCTTATCACCCATCTGATATTTGCAAATACCCCTGGTTGCCAGCAGATTTTTATTGTTGGGGACATAACGTAAAGCCTTGTTGTAAAAATACAATGCATTTTTGCTGTCCTTCTTGTAAAAAAACTGCTTGTTACCTAAGGCAAGATATTCTTTTGCCTCATGGATGAATCGTTTATCCGGATTTAATTCCCCCAGGGCAAATCCGATGGAAACTTCTTTTACCCTGGACACAGGTTTCCCGTTCTCAAAGGCCGGCCTCCACATACCGCTGGTAGACCTCAGTACCCTGATAACTTCGCTGTCGATTTCCGGAGATACACTGTTGATGATCGTCAGATCAGTCACTTCGCCTTCGGATGTTACAGTGAATTGCGCTACTTCAGTACCTTCCTGAATCCACTGCAAAGAGTTTTCCGGATATTCAATGTGTTGCAAGAGATAATTTTTCAGGTAGCCATTCCCATTGTTCTGGAAATTGACCTTGAATTCAGGTGCTGTGATCACTGATTCCGGAAGACTATTCTTCACATTTTGTCCGGTTGCAATGCTTGAACTGATCACTATGAACAGTACAAGAATGATTTTTCCTTTCATGACGTGAATTATTAAATGTTTGTGCAACTGATAATCTGATCATCTGGATCAACTGCCAGGACACTTATCCCTTCAGCAATTCAGGATAGTAACAGGCAATCAGTTCAAGGTGATCCACTGTAGCAGTTGTTTCGCTTGCAATCACCTTTTGGTGATAATACCCTAATCTGTTGAGGTTGTCAAGACAAGTGGCAAATCCACCGGCCATAAGGTCATTGTCAAGTTTCTTAATGCCAAAATAAACACCGTTGCATTCGTATTGAACAGGAGCCTGTTTTGTCAGCACATAGTATTTTTTGCATTTTTGTTGCTTGTCCAGCACAACCATAACCTTCAGGTCTGATTTTTCATAGGTGATCATAAACTGATCCAATTCTTTGCCTTTGATCATCATATGATCATCCAATTTTTCAATCGTATAATTTCCAAAAGCAGAATTTGATGATCCTTTTGCAACAATTTTGTTGGCCATGGTAAACATAGAAACCATCAGGATCAAAGCGGAGGTTAAAACAAACTTTTTCATGGTAATTAATTTTTATGCGTTGTTAATAATAATGTTCGGGTCAAAGATATATCACGGGGAAGGGGGGGGTAAACATTATCAATGTAACAGGCGCAGCGAGGGGCAAATGAAATGCATTGTACGGAAAGCAGGGTTTTCACAGTTGTTTCTGTCGTTGGTACCCCGAAACAGACGGATCACAGGATGCAACACGACATAGACCCTTAGATTTGAGCAAAAATGAACTTATTCCCGGCAGGAAAAAGTGGGAAAGGCGGTACTCTTTGTCCTTTCAGAACCTGGTTTGACAGGATTTTCCCGCTCAATAATGCGGGAAATAACAACACAAAAAGAGATGGATTATTCCTGCAACTGTCGTATCGCCTGAAAGGTTCCTTGCTGGGAAAATCCCAATGGGGATTAATGCATTCCATCAATGAATCCGGTCTCCGGAGAGGAGACCTGTGCCAGATTTTCCAACAACATTCAAATGCGGTCAGCTGTCAGAAAGAATATTCAGCGGAGAAAAGGGATTAAACGCCAGCCACCGTACCCGTAAAATTCAATGAGCTGAGTACGGCATTCTTGAAATTTCTGCCAATGGGTAACTCTTTGCCTTGTATCTCAATGGTATTGGCAGTGAAAGCCTCAATTTTACTTACCTGCACGATGTAGGACTTGTGTATGCGCAGAAAATTCGATGCAGGCAATTTCTCTTCCATCGAAGCCATACTGGTTTTGGTGATGATCTTTCGCTTGTCCGAATAAATCTGGACATATTCGCTCAAACCCTCAATGTACCTGATTTCAGAGAGATATACCTTGATCACTTTCTTATTCTCCTTGACGTAAATAAAACTCTCCTCTTGCATTTTCTCGGCAGAAGACCCTGAAACTACCTGAACCTGATCTTGGTAAGTTTGGTAAAATTTGTTGATCGATTTCAGAAGTCGCTCAAAAGTGATCGGTTTGAGCAGATAATCCACTACATCCAGCTCAAATCCTTCCAGTGCATATTCCCGGTAGGCAGTCGTAATAATGATTTTCGGTGGATTTTTCAGGGTTTTAAGGAATTCTATTCCGGTGATCTGGGGCATCTGGATGTCCATAAATATCAAATCGACATGCTTTTCGCGTAATACTGCCAATGCTTTCATGGCATCGCCGCACTCAGCGACGACTTCAAAATTCTCCAGTTTTTCAATATGTCCACGTATCAGGTCGCGAGCCAGTGGCTCATCGTCAACGATCATGCATTTTGTTTTCATCTGCTGCTCATTTTCTTTATTAGTATATGCTGATTTCTGCAAATTACAGACCAGCTATCCAATCAGGATAATATTTCCGGTTGTCATACTATGTTCCCTGTCAGGATCTTAGGGTTGAAGGAGTCTTTCGGGGTTGTATTTCATGGAAGGTGTCTGTTGGAATGAATGTTTTCAGTTGAGCTTTGTGCTGTCCTCATCAGATTCGCCAGATAAATAATTGGCAAAATAGTTGGGATTTAACGGTTCACCTGTGGCCTTCTCTATGAGTTGTTCCCAGGGAAGAAGATCTCCATATTTGTAAATGCGGGCTACAAGGAAGAGTCCGATATCCTTGTTATTCCGGTAGGATGGGTTTTCGCCTGTCAGTATGTTTTTATCAATATAATGTTGCAACTGCCCTGCAAACAAATCTGCAAGCACAAAGTTATGAACAGAGCACGAAAAACTTGTAAAATAACTTGTGGTTGCCCAGTCTGTCTCATTTTTTTCGTTGGGCGGACGTATTCCCAGATAATCCTCATTGAGCCGGTACCACAATGCCCCGAGATTTTGATCAGGATCACTGTAAATTTCACGCTCGAATGCCGACTTAACCAATAGTCTCCTGAATCTGAACAGGCGGTCGACCTGCATCAAATGCATGCAAAGTAGTTTGTATTCACGGTTGCTGATCGAATCAAGCTGAAATTCACCCTTCAGCCAGCGGTCATTGGATGCGAGATTTTCGAAGAAACCTGAAATTCCTTCCGCAACTACTGAATTCGGATCCTTGAGCAGATAGGGGATATCGTCAGAAATGTTGATAAAATGGGAGGCATGACCGCAAAGATGCATCATCTTCCTCATTCCGTCCATGTCGTTGCGGATGGTGGAAAGCAAACGCAAATCATTTTTGAAATCAACGTTGAATATATTCGTCCCATTCGATTTACCCGGCCTGTATTTCAGATCGCTTCTTTCAATGACATCCTGCACGGGCAGGCCGATCCCGTCAAAAAATTGTGAGGCAAGTTCTACCGGATCCGACTTCCGGTAAAGGGAATCCATTTTATCTGAAAACCTTCGGGGCAGATAGCTGGTCTGTTCATCGTTGTAGTGGTATGCCTTTAGTTCTGATACCTTGACGTGAAATTTTCTGGCCAGCACCTTGTCAACCATTAATTTTGCTTCAAAGAACTGTTTGTGGGTTTTCAGCTCAATGTCATCCGTCAGCTTTTTGATCTTCTCAGGAGTCTGATCCTTCGTCTCCAGCGCCAGCTGGTAATAGTTGGTATATCCAAAATCCCTGGCAAATTCATTTCTCATTTTTACCATCTGGACGATATCTCCGGCAATTTGCCTGCCTTTATCACGGTAGGCATTGTGAACAGCCTGCAGAACAGCAGTATCGACAGAGCTTTTGCGAAGAGAATCCAACTGGGCACCGGCATATTTGTTTTTGTCAATTACCACAGATATGCCGGAAAAGGACTTCCACAAATTGCTTTCTGCGGATCTTAATTTCTTATACCTTACGGCTTCCACCTGAGGTCCCATGAATGACTGATACAATACTGTGAGTTGCCGCTTCAGAACGGTATCGGTGATCAAACCGGAATTCTTCAACTTCTTCAAAAGGAGAAAATCCTTTTCATTCGAAAAGACATTTTGCGTGAAAGTTGTGAACTTATCCGGAGAAAAATGCCCGGTTGTGTTCCGGTTTGAATTGTTGAAATCCAGCTCCAGATTAATCAGTTTCCTGTAATCGCTTTCATTCCCGGATAATTTGACATTCCACAGAGCGGCGGTACTTTCCATCGTATAATTTCTGATCAAATCCACGTTCTTATCTATATAATGACGAAGGATCATTTCAGATTGTTGCTTTTCATTCAGACAACCCATGGAAAAGAGGAATACCAACAGGAAAAGGTGTTTCATCAATGGTTTTTTAATGTTTCAGGTCGATTCTTACATAGAATTTATTGTTCTCCTCGCGAATAACCATGTTGTGGTTTTGCGGATAAATCAGTTCGAGTCGTCTTTTGCTGTTTCGTACTCCGAAACCTTCGGCATTTCTACCTTTGTAAAAAGCCGGGATACTGTTTTTTGCTTCAAAAGTCAGGTTGTTGTTACTGATTCGAAGAGATAGTCTGATCCAGGGGCAATTCGGATCAGGACTACTTCCATGTTTGAAACAATTCTCGACGAAAGAGTACAGCAACATCGGAGGGATCAGGAAATTCATGTTGTCAATTTCTTTTTCGAATTTGATGGATAACCTGTCAGAATATCTGATTTGTTCCAGTTCAATGTAATCTTCGATGAGTTTCACCTCTTTCGAAACAGGCACTTCTTTTTCGCTGCACTCATTCAGGATGTAGTGAAACATTTCAGACATTTTCGCAATGACGACAGCCGTCTTGTCGCTTTTGCTCAATGCAAGTGAATAGAGGTTGTTTAATGTGTTGAAAAGGAAATGAGGATTCAGCTGCCCTTTCAGTACCTGCAATTCAGTTTCCAGCCGTTTGCGTTCAGTCTCCCTTGCAATATCCTGGCTCTTTATCCAGTTTTTGTAATATTTAAACATGGCAAAGAGAACGGTAGGGCCCACAATCCAAAGAAGATTCATTAAAAATAAATCCGGTGAATACCATTCATCCGGATGCAATGCCTTCGGGATAAAAAGGGCGTAATAGATATTTTTGCTGACATATAATTTCAGCAGTGAAGCAGTTGCAGAGGATACGGCAAGAAATAAAAAAAAGAGAAAATACCGCTTCCTGAGCAGATAAATGGGAACCATCCTGTAAATGACAAAATAGGTATACAGCATTAATACAGGTAGGTGAACCAAAAGGTTGAGCAGGTAGAACAGATAGGGAAAATTTTGCTGGTAACTGAAGACATAAGATCCTATGAGCACAAACAGGACCCAATAAATCAAATGATTGATCAGACGAATCTGCAACAGTCGGTTGAGTGCATTATAAGTCATTCCAGAGGTTTTTTTATTTGAATCCGGACTGCTTCGGTTTTTCATAAGAATCTGTCCGTTGCTGAAATCTCCGTAAAATTAAATATTACCACAATCAGATCATCCCGAAACTTGCCTTCGACGTGCAACGGGGAGTCAACATACTAATTACCACAACAAAAACCGTTTACCCGTCGTGGCTGGTTGTTTGGCCGGAGATTCATGCATTTGGACGGAATTGTCAAAAATGAAGTTCTCATCGTTTCGGATTGCATTAAATTCACGGCAAAAGGAGAGAAGGTTATTTGGGAGATCTCCCTCACATCATGTCCAATCAGGATGATGTTGAGAATTTCCGGGTACGGTGTGATAGTACCCATCTTGCATCCGGGCGGTGGTCATGCTACAAAATTGTCTGCCAAATAATTGGGATTTAACCCTATTGTTGTTTAACTTTACGGATAACCATCAACCTTACCTGATTCATGAAACGGTTTGCCGGTCTTCATGACAACGAGAGCGTAATTTAAATACTGATTCAATCGGCCATTCCAACAAATTGCCTTCGGATGAAAAGATTCATTAGCCTCTTTGTTTTCAGTTTTGTCCTATTTTTCAATGGGCACTCCCAGGAATATATTTTCACCAATTATTCAATCAACAACGGACTTTCCCAAAGCGTTGTCAACTGCATTTTCCAGGATTCCAGGGATTATATTTGGATAGGTACCCAGAATGGACTAAACCGTTTCAATGGTGAAACCTTTGAAGTTTTCAGCTATAGTCCGGCCGACTCGGGATCGATTTCAAACAACTGGATTTATGCTATCGCGGAAGATCATAACGGAGATTTGTGGATCGGAACCAAGGGCGGATTAAACAAGTACCTGGCCTCCCGGAACAAGTTTGAGCGAATAGCCTACCGGCCTGATTTCAGATTTGATGTTACCCGGTATTGTTATGATATCATCTGCCTTGCGAATGGAAACCTATTAATCAATACCCCACCGCTGATCTCTGTCTATGATCCTGTCAAGAAAAGTTTCATCCATTATCAAAGCAAGTCGGAGTATGACGGCGCGGTCAAAGATGTCAGAATTCCGGTTTTGGAAGATGCTGACGGAAAAATATGGGTTGGCTCTACCAGGGGATTGGCCGGATTTACTCCCGCGACCAGGGAGTTCAGTTATTATCAGTTCATCGGCAGCGAAGGTGAAACACTGCGGGATGCCAATATATCATCACTTTACAGGGATAAAAAGGGAATTCTCTGGGCCGGAACGATTGCGGGTTTGTTCCGCTTTAATCCGGCCTCGAATTGTTTTGAAGAATTTCAGACCGCAGAGGCAAAGGAAGGAAAATTGCCATTTGAAAATAGTTGCATACGAACTATGATTGAAGATAAAAACGGGAATCTGATCATCGGAACCGAGGACAAAGGGCTGTTTGTTCTTTCGTCTTCCGGTCAACCCCGGATAACTGTCCAAAATTACACCTCCGAAAACAGCGAAATCGGTCATAACATGGTTCAGTCGCTGATAATTGACCATTCTGAGAACCTCTGGATTGGCACCTTGCAGGGAATCAGCAAAACTGATTTGAAGAAAAAGAAGTTCAGAATTTACAGGCGAAGCAATTCGCCAAATTCACTCGATCTCCGGGGAAATGTCATTGCTTCGTTGTACAAGGACGATGAAGGTATCTTGTGGGTTGGTAATTGGGGACAGGGACTAAACCTGGTGAACCGGTCCTCCGGTAAAGTTGAGCATTTTTCGACCCAGCTGACAGGTAATCATCATATTTCGAATGATTTTATCCATGCCATTTTTCAGGATACTGATCATCGTATCTGGTTGGGAACACGTGACGGAATACTCATTTTCGACAAGTCGCGGAATCAATTTGTCCCCTGGTATAAGTATTTTAATAATCCGGTATTGCCCACATTTGATCATGTGCGGATATCTACGATCATCGAGGACAGAGACTGTAATTACTGGATCGGTACCCAGAACGGACTTTATCAAATCAACCTGAAAAAACCAGGTGTCCGGATTTTTCAGAAAGAGCTGACTGAAAGTCGTCAGCTGAGTTCGAACCTGGTTTACAACGTACTGGAAGATTCAGACGGACTGATCTGGATTGCGACGGTTGGCGGACTGGATAGGTACAATCCTGTCACAGGAAAGGTCAAACATTTCAGGAAGGAAGAAAAAGGATTGAGCGACGACTTTATCATCACCCTGTGTGAAGACCGCAAGGGAAGGATTTGGATTGGAACTGACACCTACATCAATGTGTTTGACAAAAAGGATTCGACGTTTACCTACTATGCCAAGGAACACGGTTTGCCCAATAACAGGATCTTTGAAATTGTCAGGGATATCAACAACGACCTGTGGATAGCGACAGGCAAGGGACTCTGCAAATTCAACGAGAAGCTCAACTCCTTTCAGACTTTTACACTTGAAGATGGCCTGCAGAGCCTTGAGTTCAATCTGAGGGCTGCCTGCTCATCCAGGGATGGGGAAATGCTGATGGGAGGTATGAATGGCTTCAACTCGTTTTATCCCGACTCGATTTCCAAAAATCCCTATATTCCCAACCTGGTCTTTACGGCATTCTACAAGACAAAAGGTAATTCCAAAGAGTATGTCAATCTGGAAGAATCACACGAAATCATCTTGAAACACAATGTGAATTCATTTACCATTGAATTCGCTGCCCTTGAATATACCAATCCGCTTCGAAACAGTTATGTCTGGCAGATGGAAGGCATATCAGACGAATGGGTGGATATCGGGAACCGGAAATTTGTTCCTTTCTCCGCGCTCCAGGCAGGTGAATATATTTTTAAAGTAAAAGGTTCCAATAACGATGGCGTCTGGAACAATGGGGAGATCAGTCTGCATATTACGATCCTTCCTCCCTGGTGGAAGAGTATTTTCGCGTATTTATTTTACCTGGCATTCATTGTCCTGTCGGTAGTCGTTTTTGTCAGGGTTCGTGAGCGGAAATTGAAGCAGGATAAGACCATCCTTGAGCAGAAAGTTTTGGAACGGACACTCCGGATCGAGGAACAAAATCAGTTGATCAGTTCAAAAAATCAGGAACTCAAAGAGCTGAACAACACGAAGGATAAGTTTTTCTCCATAATAGGCCATGATCTTGGCAACCAGTTCAATATCATTGTCGGGTTTTCAGAGATGCTGATTTCGGATTTCAGAAACATGGACACCGGGAAAATTCAACATCATCTGACCAATATTTTCAACTCTTCGAGGCTTGCCCATGAATTGCTCGAAAACCTGTTGACATGGGCAAAAATCCAGACCAAAGCGATCAAATTTAATCCGGAGGAGTTTGATGTCCATGCCAAAATTATTGAATCCGTCGATTTTCTTGAAGGAGCTTATACCAAAAAGAACATCAAGGTCGTTGTGACCGCGAAGGAGGAAGTCCGGGTATTTGCAGATGCCAACATGTTTTCTACCGTGGTAAGGAATTTGGTGGCCAATGCGATTAAATTTACGCATGAGCGTGGCCGGATCAAGGTTGAAATCAGAAAGAAGGGAAAAGATTGTGAAATCACCGTTGGGGATACCGGAGTAGGTATTTCTGAAGAAAATATCGGGAAAATATTCAGGATAGACAGCAACCACTCAACTTTGGGAACAAACGGAGAAAAAGGGACAGGTCTGGGATTGATATTGTGCAAGGAGTTTATCGAAAAGCACAAGGGCAAAATAAACGTTGAAAGTGTGGCAGGTAAAGGGACCAGAATTATTTTCACCCTACCGTTGCCTCCAACCATCAACAACAATTAACCCCGGTTCAACCACCAATTTCACAAATTGACACAAATGGGGAATTAGATCCAGACAAGAATTACACAAATTGACGTAAAGAATAGTAATCCAGTTATTTAAAGCCCCGGAGGGGTGCTCTGTTTGTAGAAAACAAATGAACATGGTACAAAAGCGCCGGAGGTGCGACCTGTAGAATTCAAGTGGTTATTTTATTGATGACAGTCTTAACCAAATTACAGATCGC
>SESG01004490.1_pt1 | contig 22402 bp, 17 predicted proteins | sample 3171421 | NCBI WGS metagenome assembly SESG01 (sample SAMN10866946, study PRJNA518727) | freshwater metagenome | biome: subpolar coniferous forest; feature: holomictic lake; material: water; isolation source: holomictic Lake 227, 6 m and 8 m depth | place: Canada: near Kenora, Ontario | collected...
TGCCTCCCCAGGATCTCGCTCAACGAGGCCAGCTCTCGTCGCCTCGGCAGCGCATCCCGGACGTACCGGAGCGACGCCGGGATCGAGGGCAGGAAGCTCGGATTCCCTCGCACCCGGTCGATGAATACGAAGCGCCCGGCGTCCTTCAGCTTCCGCTGGACGGTGAGCAGGTCGAACCCGGCCCGGAAGGCCGCCGGGTCGAGCACCGGCCCACCGTCCGCGGCGAGTCGTTCCCGGTACCGCGAGAGCATCCGGTCCACCAGGGTCGCCGGCAGCTCGACGTAGCTGTCCCGGAGCAGCGCCACGAGGTCGTACTGTCGCGGCCCGAGCAGCGCGTCCTGGAAGTCGATGACCACCTGCTCCCCGCCGGGCAGGACCATGAGGTTGCGCGACTGATAGTCACGGTGAGTGAATCCGGCGGGCTCGGCGGCCAGCGCGTCGGCGATGCCGTCGAAGCTCCGATCCACCTCCCGCCGCTCCCCCGGCGACAGCGACGCCCCCTTCCACGCCTCGAGCAGCCACTCCCGGAAGTGGTCGAGCTCCCAGCGGTACAGGGTCCGGTCGAAGCTGCGCCCGAAGGCGACGCAGGCCGGATCGGGCGCCCGTTCGGCCCGGGCCCGCAGCCGGGCGATCTGGTCGATGGCATGGGCGTAGAGGGGCTCGGGCGGGTCGCCGGCGAGGAGCCGGGCCTCCAGCGTCTCGTCCCCCAGGTCCTCGAGGACCATGAGCCGCTCCGTCTCCAGGAAGGCGTGGATGACCGGCACCCGGACGCCCGCCCCCTGGAGCCAGCGCTGGACGTTCACGAAAGGGTCCTCGGGCGGCGCGCCGCCGCTCGTCACCTCCTCGGGACGACCGTCCGGGGGCATGACCATCACCACGAACGACTCCGGGGGGGCTCCCACCCGCCAGTAGCTTCGCAGCGACGCGTGCCCGGCCAGCCGCCGGACCGGCCAGGCCGACGCATCCCGCCCGGTCACCCGGGAGACGGCCTCGCGCACCCGGACCGCCACCTCCACCGCGTTTTCCGTCACCATCCGCTCCTCCCCGCCGCTTCGACGGCGCGGCGCGTTGACACCCCGTCGAGACGGGTCCTATAAGGCTCGAACCCCCGCAATCCCAGGCATTCCCGGAGATCCAGCATGGCCTTCCACGCCAACGTCCTGTCCGCCATCGGTCGCACGCCGCTCGTGAAGCTCGACAGGGTCGTCCCCCGGGACGCGGCCACGGTCCTCGTGAAGCTCGAGTTCATGAACCCCGGTGGCTCCATCAAGGACCGGATGGCGCTCCACATCGTGGAGAAGGCCGAGAAGGCCGGGTTGCTCCGCAAGGGCGGGACCATCGTCGAGAACACGAGCGGGAACACCGGGGTCGGGCTGGCCATCGCGGCCGCCGTGAAGGGGTACCGCTGCATCTTCACGATGCCCGACAAGATGTCGAAGGAGAAGCAGGACACGTTGAAGGCCTTCGGCGCCCAGGTGGTGGTGACCCCGACGAACGTCCCGGCCGACTCTCCGGAGAGCTACTACTCCGTGGCGAAGCGCATCGCCGCCGAGACGCCCAACAGCTTCTACGTGAACCAGTACCACAACCCCGACAACGTCGAGGCCCACTACACCCTCACCGCGCCGGAGATCTGGGAGCAGACCGACGGCCGGATCGACGCCTTCGTGGCCGGCATCGGCACCGGGGGCACCATGTCGGGCGTGGGGCGCTTCCTGAAGGAGAAGGACGCCCGCATCCGCAACGTCGGCGTGGACCCGGTGGGGTCGATCTACTTCTCCATGTGGAAGACCGGGAAGATGCCCGAGACGCGCGTCTACAAGATGGAAGGCATCGGCGAGGACATGATGTGCGGGGCCATGGACCTGTCGGTCCTCGACGACGTCCGCCAGGTCACCGATGCGCAGGCCTTCTCGATGGCCCGCCGGCTCGCCCGCGAGGAGGGGATCTTCGCCGGGGGCAGCTCGGGCGCGGCGGTCCACGTGGCCGCCCAGCTCGCCCGGGAGATGGGTCCGGGCAAGGTGATCGTGGTGCCGCTGCCCGACACCGGGCGGGCCTACATCTCCAAGTTCTTCTCCGACGAGTGGATGCGCGACAACGGCTTCCCTCTGGCGAGCGGCGAGTCGGTGTCCGGAGCCACCGTCGCCGACGTGCTGGGGCGCCGGCGTGGCGGCGTGATCCACGCGAAGCGGACCGACAAGGTGGAGGCGGTGGTGAAGCTCCTGCGCTCGAACGACATCTCCCAGATGCCGGTCGTGGACGACCAGGGGCGCACCATCGGGATGATCCACGAGTACGACCTGCTCAACTTCCTCATCGAGGGGAAGCACCGGCTCACCGAGACCGTGGAGCCGCTCGTTCAGCCGCTCCAGGGCGTGGTCGCGCTCGACACCCCCATCGCCCGCCTGCGTGCCATCTTCAACGACGACAACGTGGCGGTGGTGAAGGAGGGGGAGAAGGTCACCGGCATCCTCACCAAGATCGACCTCATCGAGTTCCTCGGGGAGAAGCTCAAGTGAGCCCGGGCGGCAAGGACCGCCTCGAGACCCTCGCCATCCACGCCGGCCAGCGCCCCGACCCGGTCACGGGCGCGGTGATGACGCCGATCTACCTCACCTCCACCTACGTCCAGTCGTCGCCCGGGGAGCACAAGGGGTACGAGTACTCCCGCACCCACAACCTCACCCGGAACGCACTTCAAGATTGCCTGGCGGCCCTGGAGGGGGCGCGCCACGGCTCCTGCTTCGCCTCCGGGCTCGCCGCCACCGACGCGCTGCTGCACCTGCTCGAGGCGGGCGACCACGTGGTCTACTCCGACGACGTCTACGGGGGCACCTTCCGCCTCTTCGACAAGGTCTTCCGCCGTCACGGCCTCACCTTCACGCCGGTGGACGCCACCGACCCCGCCAACGTGGCGCGCGCCATGACGCCCCGCACGCGCATGGTCTGGATGGAGAGCCCCACCAACCCCATGCTCAAGATCGTGGACCTCGCCGCCGTGGCCGAGATCGCGCGGGCCGGCGGGGCCTGGAGCGTGGTGGACAACACCTTCGCCACCCCCTTCTTCCAGCGCCCCCTCTCGCTCGGCATCGACGTGGTGTGCCACTCGACGACCAAGTACCTGAACGGCCACTCCGACGTGGTGGGGGGCGCCGTGCTCACGAACGACGCCTCGCTTCACGAGCGCATCCGGTTCGTTCAGAACGCGGCGGGTGGGGTGCCCTCCCCGATGGACTCCTTCCTCGTCCTCCGCGGCGTGAAGACGCTCCACGTCCGCATGGAACGGCACGAGCAGAACGCCTTCCGCGTCGCTACCTTCCTCGAGGCCCACCCCCAGGTGGAGCAGGTCGGCTACCCCGGCCTTCCCTCCCACCCGCAGCACGCGCTCGCCCGGCGGCAGATGACCGGCTTCGGCGGCATGGTCACCTTCGTCATCCGGGGCGGACTGCCTGCGGCCCGGGCCTTCCTGTCGTCGCTGCAGATCTTCGCGCTGGCCGAGTCGCTCGGCGGCGTGGAGAGCCTCATCGAGCACCCGGCCATCATGACCCACGCGAGCGTCCCGGCCGACATCCGGGCCGCACTGGGCATCGCCGACGGCTTCGTCCGGGTCTCGGTGGGCATCGAGAACGTGGACGACCTCCTCGAGGACCTGGAACGCGGCTTCGCCGCCGCCCGGAGGGTCCCGTGATTCCTCTCGCCCTCCCCCTCGCTCTCCTCCTCTCCCAGGCGCCGGGCTCCACCTACTACGGGCCCGCCGGCCTGCCGCGCCAGCAGGTGCCCGTCATGGACCCGGCGTTCGCCGCCGCCGACCGGGCCCGCGCCGTGCTGCTCGCCCGGCACGGGGAGGCGCAGCGTGCCCGCATCGACCGGGGGATCGCGCAGGTGGTGATCGCCTGGCGCCCCGGCGACGGCCCACCGTCCGCCATGGAAACGCTGCTCGTCGAGCAGTTCGTGGCCGACGACGCCGGACTCGAGAAGCTGCTCGCGCGGTTCGAGGAGAACCTGGAGGCGCTCGACGGTAGTTCACTGAAAGTGAACCGGGTGCTGGCGCGCCACGCCGTGCTCGACATCGGGCCGCAGACCCCGGTCGATCCCCTCTTCGCCGCCTTCGACGCCGGCGCGCACCTGACCGACGACCTCTACGACGGGAAGCTCGCCTTCGTGGCGCTGCTCAACTTCCCGGTCACCACCCTCGACGAGCGGCTCGCCGTGGGCGCGGGCTGGTCGCGCCGGAAATGGGCCGAGGTCCGGCTCACCGGACGGCGCGGCGCACTCGTGGGCGCCTCCGACGGCGGCATCTCGAGCCGGGTCCCGGCCCCGGTGAAGCAGGGGATCGCCCGGGCCTACGCGGACGCGCAGGCCTACGTGGCCGGCTACAACCTCCATGTCCACCACCTCCTCGACGGCTCGGGCGCGCGCCTCTTCCCCAAGGGGAAGCGGCTGCTCTCCCACTGGAACCTTCGCGACGAACTGAAGAGCGCCTACGGCCAGGCCGGCGGACTCGCCCGGCAGCGGGCCCTCCTGCGGGCCATGGAGCGCATCGTCACCCAGGAGATCCCGCAGGCCGCGGTGGACTCGCCCCTCGTGGACTGGAACCCCTTCACGAACGAGGTGTGGCCTGCACCGGCCGACTCGATCGAGGGGGGCAAGGCGCCGCCTGCCTCGGCCTCGCCGTCCCGGGAGCCGGACACCCGCTACGCGGTCCTGCTCGAACAGTTCCGTGCGCTCCGGGCCGCCGACCCCTTCGTTCCCACCGCACCCACGGCGATCGCCCGGAAGTTCCAGGTCGATCGCGAGCTCCCCGAGGAGCGGGTGGTGGCGCTTCTCGAGGAGGTGGTCTCGTCGCCCTTGCTCCCCCGCGCGGCGAAGCTCGCCTCCGCCCGGCTCGGGCGCCCCCTCGAACCGTTCGACATCTGGTACGCGGGGTTCGCCCCTCCGGGCCGCCCCGAGGCGGCGCTCGACGCCCTGACGAAGGCGCGCTACCCCACGCCGGCCGCATTCCAGGCCGACATCCCGCGCATCCTGGAAGGACTCGGCTTCGCACCCGACCGCGCCCGCTTCATCGCCGAGCGGATCGTGGTCGAGCCGGCGCGGGGATCCGGCCACGCCCTGCAGGCGGCCACACGCGAGGACCGGCCGCGCCTGCGCACGCGCGTGGGCCCGGACGGGATGGACTACAAGGGCTACAACATCGCCGTCCACGAGCTGGGGCACAACGTGGAGCAGGTGCTCTCCCTCTTCGCGGTCGATCACACCCTCCTCTCGGGCGTGCCCTGCAACGCCTTCACCGAGGCGCTCGCCTACACCTTCCAGGACCGGAATCTCCTGTTGCTCGGACTGCCGGCCCCCGACGCCGAGGCGCGCCGGATGGAGGCGGTCCAGGCGCTCTGGCAGGCCTGGGAGATCTCGGGCGTGGCGCTCGTGGACCTGCGCATCTGGAAGTGGCTCTACGCCCATCCCGACGCCACCGCGGCGGAACTCCGCGCGGCCACCGTGGCCATCGCGAAGGAGGTCTGGAACCGCTGGTTCGCGCCGGTCCTGGGCGTGCGCGACTCGCCGGTCCTCGCGGTCTACAGCCACATCGTGGAGGAGCCGCTCTACCTCGCCGACTACCCGATCGGCCACCTCGTCGCCGCGCAGATCGAGGAGCGCTTCGCGAAGGCCGGCAAGCTCGGCCCCGAGTTCGAGCGCATGACCGTCTTCGGATCGCTTCCGGCCGACCTCTGGATGCGGAACGCCACCGGGGCGAGCCTCTCGGCCCGCGCGCTCCTCGGCGAGGCCGCCCGCGCCCTCGATGCCCAGGCGCGGTAGGATCCCGGCGCCATGAGCCTCTTCACCCCCCTCTCGCTCCGCTCCGTCACGTTCCGCAACCGGATCGGGATGTCGCCGATGTGCCAGTACTCCGCCGTCGATGGAAAGGCCGGCGAGTGGCACCTCGTCCACTACGGCGCCCGTGCCGCGGGCGGCGTCGGGCTCGTCCTCGTCGAGGCCGCCGGGGTGGAGGCGCGAGGGCGCATCTCGGCCGCCGACGTGGGGATCTGGGAGGACGGCCAGGTGGAGCCGCTCGCCCGGGTCGCCCGGGTCGTGGCGGGGAACGGAGCCACCCCGGGCATCCAGCTCGCCCACGCCGGTCGCAAGGCGAGCGTCCGGGCCCCGTGGGACCAGGGCGGGGCACCACGCCTCCCGGCGGACGGCGGGTGGAAGCCGGTGGCCCCGAGCCCGCTTCCCTTCGCCGACGGGCACGCCGCACCCGACCCGCTCGACGAGGACGGGATCGCCCTCGTGGTCCGCGCCTTCGCCGAGGCGGCCGGCCGTGCGGCCGAGGCGGGCTTCCAGGTGGTCGAGCTGCACGCCGCCCACGGGTACCTGCTCCACCAGTTCCTCTCCCCCCTCTCCAACCAGCGGACCGACCGCTACGGCGGCTCGTTCGAGAACCGCACCCGCATCGTGCGCGAGGTGGTCGAGGCGGTGCGGCGGACCTGGCCCGACCGGCTTCCCCTGCTGCTCCGTGTCTCCTGTTCGGAGTGGGTCGACGGGGGCTGGGACCTGCCCCAGACCGTCGAGCTGGCCCGGCAGGTGCGTTCACTGGGAGTGGATATGGTGGACTGTTCCTCGGGGGGCAACGTGGCCACGGCGCGCATCCCGGCCGGGCCCGGATACCAGGTTCCGTTCGCCGAGGCGGTTCGCAGGGACGCCGGCATCGCCACGGCGGCGGTGGGGCTCATCACCTCGCCCGCGCAGGCCGAGACGGTGATCCGCAGCGGCCAGGCCGACCTCGTGCTCCTCGCCCGCGAGCTCCTCCGCGACCCGAGCTTCCCGCTTCGCGCCGCCCGGGAACTCGGTGTGGATGGGCCGTGGCCCCGCCAGTACCTTCGCGCGAAGTGAACGGAGACCCGTGAATCCCTTCGCCGAACCGATCGCGGTCCTCTCTCGCCGGGGTGTGGACCGCCTCGTGCGCGGCCACCCGTGGGTCTACCGGTCGGACGTGGAGACCCCGCCGCAGGCCGCCTCCGGCGACGTGGTGGCGCTCGTTGACGGCCGGCGCCGCTTCCAGGGAAAGGCCTTCTGGTCGGAGCGATCCCAGATCGCCATCCGGCTGCTCTCCCGGCTGGAGGAGCCGATCGACGACGACTTCCTGGCCCGGCGGATCGCCTCGGCCGTGGACCTCCGCCGCCGCGCCTTCGGGGAGGAGACCCTCTGGCGGGCCGTCCACGGCGAGTCGGACCTGCTGCCGGGGCTCGTGGCCGATCGCTACGGCGACGTGGGGGTGATCCAGACGCTGGTTCCCGGCACCGAGCGGCGCAAGGAACTCATCGCCTCCCTGCTCGCCCGCGAGCTCGGGCTCCGGACCGTGCTGGAGCGCAACGACGTCCGGGTCCGCGAACTGGAGGGGCTCGCCCAGGTGAAGGGCGTCGTCCTGGGCAGCGACCCGGGACCGGTGGAGGTGCGGGAGGGGACGGTCCGCTTCCGTCTCGACCTCCTCGCCGGCCAGAAGACCGGCTCCTTCCTCGACCAGCGGGAGAACCACCTGTGCGCCGGCGCCTACGCCCGGGGGCGTGCGCTCGACTGCTTCTCCTACGCGGGGGGCTTCGCGCTCCAGATGGCCGCACGCGCCGACGAGGTGGTGGCCGTCGAGATGCAGTCGCAGGCGGCGGGGATGCTCCGCGAGAACGCCGCGCTGAACGGCGCCGGGAACGTCCGCGTGGAGGAGGCGAACGCCTTCGACTTCCTGCGCGACGAGTCGGACAAGGGGCGCACCTGGGACACCATCGTGCTCGACCCGCCCGCCTTCGCGAAGAACAAGAACTCGGTGGACGCGGCGCGGCGGGGCTACAAGGAGGTGAACCTCCGGGCGCTCCAGTGCTTGCGCGAGGGCGGGATCCTCATCACCGCATCCTGCAGCTACCACGTGGGCGCCGACGCCTTCGAGGAGCTGGTCCTCGACGCGGCGCGGGACGCCGGACGCCCCGTGCAGGTTCTGGAGCGGCGCGGGGCCGGTCGCGACCATCCGGAGCGGCTGGGCATGCCCGAGAGCCGGTATCTCAAGTGCCTGGTGCTGCGGGTCCCCTGACCTGCAGGAAGCCGGAGGCCGGGAAGAGGAGCACGTCGGCGATCCGCGGCGCCCCGGTGAGGAGCATGAGGAGCCGGTCCAGGCCGAGCGCCACTCCGCCGGCGTCGGGCATCCGCCCCACCGCCGCGAGGAACTCCTCGTCGAGGGGGTAGGCGGGCCTTCCGAGCCGCACCCGGAGCGCCCGCTCCTCCAGGAGGCGCCGCCGCTGCTCGGTCGCGTCGTTCAGCTCGGCGAAGCCGTTGGCGAGCTCCACGCCGGCCGCGTAGAGCTCGAAGCGCTCCGCCCATCGCGGATCGTCGCTCCGGATCCGGGCCAGCGCCGCCATCGAGGCGGGCCAGTCTACCAAGTACACTGGTCGTGAATTTCCCAGCTCCGGCTCGACGGCCTGCAGGAAGATCCGGAAGAAGGCGTCGTCGAAGCCCTCCCCGTCCGGGCCCGGATCGATGGCGCGAGCCCGGGCGGCGGTGCGCAGCCGGCCGGCGTCGCCGTCGCAGGCGGCCAGGTCGATCCCCGCCGAGGCGAAGGCCTCGGCCACGGTCATCCGTTCGAACGGTGCGCCCCAGTCGAGCTCGCGCCCCTTCCATGGGAGGCGGGTCCCTCCCTCCGGGTGGAGCGCCCGCGCTCCGGCCTCCAGGGCACGCTCCAGGTCCTCCATGATGCCCCGGTGGTCGGTGCCGGCCCGGTACATCTCCAGCATCGTGAACTCCGGGTTGTGGGTGTCGGAGACCTCGCCGTTCCGGAAGACCCGGGCGAACTGGAAGATCCGCTCGAACCCCTGGGCCAGGAGCCGCTTCATGGCGTACTCGGGGCTCGAGTGGAGCCAGAGCGGGCGCGCCGGGCCGCCTCCCTCCGGGATGAAGGGGGCCTCGAAGGCCTGGATGTGCGGTTCCATGCCCGGAGCGGGCACGAGGCAGGGAGTCTCGACCTCGTCGAATCGGGCCGTGGCGAGCCAGGCCCGCAGGGCCGCCTGGAGCCGGGCGCGCGACCGCGCGGCGTCGATGCGCGACCTCGTTCCCTCCTTCGAGCCGTCCGGGCCAGCCACGGCGCGAGCTTAGCCGACCTCGCGCCGCCCTGCCCTGGTAGCATGCCGCCCGTGAAGCGAATCCTCCCCCTCCTGCTCGCGGCCTCCGCCTGCGCCCACGCCCCCGAGGCGATCCCTTCCCCGGAAGCGCCCCCGGCCTCACCGGCCCCGCCCCCGAGCCCCGAGTCGGCGACCCTCACCCGCATCCGGACCGACGTGGATGCGCTCCTCACCGCCCAGGGGGAGGCCACCTGGCTCGCCTGGACCTCCGGCGCTCCCCTCGACGTCTCCGGCGCGATGCGCGGCCGGGAATGGCTCGCCGACGGCGGCGCGCTCACGGCGCTCACGGCGATCCCTCCGTCGCCGGATCCGGCCGAGACGGCGCGCCGGCGCGTGCTGCGGGACTTCCTCCTCGGCGAGCGGCTCGCCGCCGCTGCGCCCCCCCCCGCCTCCGGCGCCGTGGATCCCTCCTTCACCTTCGAGGGGCGCACCGTCGCTCTGCGCGACTCGGCGTCGATGCTGGCCGCGGAACCCGACGCATCCCGACGTGCCGCCCTCGACGAGGCCCGGGCCGGTGCGGCCGCCCGGGGGGCGAAGACGGCGGACGACCGGGCCGCTGCGATCTCCGAAGCCGTCCGCCGACTCGGGCTGGGCGACACGATGGCCGTGGCCACCGAGCTTCGCCGCCTCCCGCCGGCCTCCCTCGCCCAGCTCGCCAGCCGGACGCTCGACGCGACCGGTCCGGCCTACTGCGCCGCCATGGACGCGCTCGCCCGCGGCGAGCTGGGGGTTCCCCTCGCCTCCACGCGCCTGCGCGACCTGCCCCGGATCCTGCGCGCGTCCCACGAGCCTCGTGCCCATGCGGCATCGCGGCTGGTGCCGGACGGTCAGGCGGCCGCCTCCGCGGCCGGCGTGGATCTCGCGACGCGCGTCCGGCTCGACGATCGGCGTGCGGCCGGCAAGAGCCAGCGACCGCTCGCGGTGGCCGTGCGGGTACCCGACGACGTGCGCCTCTCCGCCATGCCCTCCGGCGGCGCCTCCGAGGCCCGGGCATTCCTGCACGAGCTCGGCGTGGCCATCTACCTCCAGGCCGTACGGGCCAGCGGTGTCGAGCCCAGGCGGCTCGGCACGCCGGCCGCCATCGACACCTGGGGCTTCCTCCTCGAGGCCCTCGCCGCCGACCCCGCCTGGCTTCACGACCGGGCCGGCATCGTCGGCGACGCGCTCGCCCGGGAGATCAAGGCGGCCCAGGCGGAGCGGCTCCACGCGGTCCGGATGCAGGCGGCGCGCCTGCTGCGGGAGGTGGACATCGCGGGCGGCGCGAGGCCGGGCGCCGCCGGGGACGCGAAGCTGCTCTCGCGGGTCCTCTGCCGGCCGGTCTCGACCGAGGACGCGGCGCGCTGGCCCATCCCGCGGGACCCGCTCCTCGCCTCCGCCGACAAGCTCCGGGGTGCGCTGCTCGCAGCGCAGGTCGAGTCGGCCCTGGCCGAGCAGGGCAACGGCCCGTGGTGGCGGTGGAAGGGCGCTCCGGAATGGCTCGCGCCGATCTGGGCGGAGGGCTCGCCGGCCAGCCCGGAGGAACTCGCCCGCCGCGTGGGCGTGGGGGAGATCTCCCCGGAGCCGCTCGCCCGGGTGGCCCGCGCCCGATTCGGCGCAGCGGGCTGGTGACCTACTTCATCTCCAGCTCCACGAGTCGATAGCGGCCGGTCACCGGTCCCGCCACCCGCAAGCTCCGTACCTGCCCGACGGCACCCGCCAGGGAAGGGATCCGGTCCGCCTCGGTCACCACCCAGATGCGCCCGGGGCGGGCGAGCAGTTCGCGCAGGCGGGACGGGTCGGCGATCTCCCGCACCCGGTTCTTTCCGTAGAAGGTCTCGCCCCGCCAGTTCATCATCCAGGCCACCACCGGCTCGCCGGGCGCCGGGTTCTCGGCGCGGAGCGCGAGGAACACCTCACGCTGGGTCCAGTGCGGGGCCAGCTCGGGCCAGTGGACGAGGGAGAGCCAGCCGGCGACGAGGAGCGAGGCCGCGAGCAGCGCCGCCACCGCGAACCGCCCCGAACGGCGCACGGCAGCCGCGAACAGCCCTGCGATCGCCAGGACCGCGACGCCCCCGAGGAATGACCCGGCGCCGTTCACACCAACCGGCCAGGTGCGGCGTGGATCGTAGGTGAAGAGCTGGGAGACGAGGCGAGGCTGCAGTGCGAGCGCCCATCCGGTGGCGGCGAGGAGGGCGCCCCCGAGGACGACCGCGACCCGATGGTGCGCCAGCCCCTCGTCCGCGATCCGGTCGAGGAACAGCGCCGCGAGCACGAGCAGCGGAGGCACGATGGGCAGCACGTAATGGGGGTATCGGGTCGCCGTCAGGCCGACGAGGAGGTAGCCGACGGCGGCCGCGAGCCCGCACAGCAGGGCGAGCCCTCCGCGCGCATCGCGCGGCTCCCCGCGGGTCCGCACGGCTTCGGCGATCCCTCCGGGGAGCGCGGCCACCCAGGGGAAGGTCCCGACCGCGATCCACCCCAGGTACGACAGCCAGCCCCCGCCCGCCACCGGCACGTGGGCGCCGGGTCCGAAGCGGCGGAGGTGGTCGTGGAGCCAGAAGCGCTGCAGGAAGCTCCATCCCGACTCGTCCTTGCCGGGCCAGGCGACCATGGCCGCGTACCAGGGCAGGGCCACGAGCAGGAAGGCGACCGGCCCCACCGGGACGGGGAACCGTCCCAGTCGCTCGATCCCGAGGAGTCTCGGCGCGCGCCGCCAGTCCCCGGTGACGACCAGCCAGGCGAGCAGCGCCGCCACGGGCAGCGCAGGGCCCACCGGCCCCTTGGCGAGCGCCGCCAGGCCGAGGAGGACCCAGCCCGTGACCGCCCAGCCCGACCCGGCCCGGTCGTCGAGGAGCGCCACGGCCAGCATGAGCAGTCCCGCCGTCGAGAGCGCCGCGAGCGGGGCATCGGGGACCGCCTGCCGGGCGAAGAGCACGAGGAACGGCGCCGTCGAGAGCGCGGCGGCCGCGATCCAGGCTGCGCGGCGGGAGGCGAGGCGCGATACCGCTGCGGTCGAGATCGCGACGCCGAGGAGGGCGAGGAGCGCCACCGGCAGGCGCACACCCAATTCCTCCGCTCCCGGGCCGGACAGCGCCAACCCCGCGGCGCCGCCCCAGAGGACGAGCGGAGGCTTGGAGAAGAACCCCGCGTCGCGCCACCAGGGGTGGACCCAGTCCTCCCGGAGCAGCATCTGCCGGGAGACCTCGGCGTAGTGGGGCTCCCAGGGATCGAGAAGCCCCACCGACCCCAGCCCCGGGAGGAAGAACGCCCCCGCGAGGAGCGCCGCCACGAGCCAGGCCGGTAACCGTCCCACGCCCCGTTTATCGCATTATCGCCGCACCGCGGATATCCTGCGCCCCGCGTGGCCTCGCCCCCCCAGACCCCCGCGACCCCCGATTTCAAGCCGCACGTCTTCGGGAAGTTCTTCCTCCTTCAGCGGCTCGCGCTGGGGGGGATGGCGGAGATCTTCCGCGCCAAGGTGGCCGGCGCGGAGGGATTCGAGAAGGAACTGGTGGTGAAGCGCATCCTCCCGGCGCGCTCCCAGGACCACGGCTTCATCCAGATGCTGGTGAACGAGGCCAAGCTCACGGTCCAGCTCACCCACAACAACGTCGCCCAGATCTACGAGTGCGGGTCGATCGACGGCACCTACTTCATCTCCATGGAGCTGGTGAACGGGGTGTCGCTGAAGGACATGATGGTCTCCTTCGCACGCGCCGAATCCGCCATCACGCCGGAGATGGCCATCTTCGTCGTGCTCCAGCTCCTCCAGGGGCTGGAGTACGCGCACAAGAAGACCGACTCCCAGGGAAAGCCGCTCCACATCGTCCACTGCGACATCTCCCCCGACAACGCCTTCGTCTCCTGGCAGGGGGAGGTGAAGCTGCTCGACTTCGGCATCGCCCGCGCCGCCACCGGCCTCTCGAACTACAAGGAGGGCATGCTGATGGGGAAGCTCGGGTACGTCGCCCCCGAGCAGGCCTCGCTGGACCGCCCCTGGGACCACCGGGTCGACATCTTCGCCTGCGGCATCATCCTCTACGAACTGCTCACCAAGCAGAAGCCATTCCCGCGAGCCGTGGACGTCGAGTCGCTCATCCGGTCCCGCCAGGGCAGGGTCGTCCCCCCGTCCTCGATCGACGAGCGCCTCCCGAAGGAGCTCGACGCCATCGTGCTTCGCGCGCTGGAGGTCGATCCCGACCAGCGCTACCCGGACGCGCGCAGCTTCGCAGACGCCCTCGTCGACGTGCTCTTCCCGACGCCCCACTCGGCCATCCAGGACCACCTGGGCCGTCAGATGCACCAGGTGTACGAGGAGCGGATCGCGAGGCAACGGGCCGCCCGCGCCCACGACGCGCTGGTGATGAAGGTGCTCCGCAACGTGGCGGAGCAGCAGCAGGCCGCGGTCTACGACTCGGTGGCCCGGTCCGAGCCCGGGGTCCCGGGGTCCGCGTCGGTCTCCCTCGCCGAGCTCGGCACCCCGAGCATCGACGTGGACGTCGACCGGCCCCCGGAGCCCGCCGCGCCGCTCGGACCGGAGCGGATCCGGACCATCCGGGTGGGAGGGGCCCGGGCCATCCTCCTGGGCATCGTCTCCGGACTCCTGGTGGCGGCGGCCGGGTTCTTCGCGGCGCCGTGGCTGCGCGACGGCGTGCTGGTCGTCACCACCACGCCCCCGGGCGCCCAGGTCAGCGTGGACGGCAAGGCGGTGCCCGGAGCCACCCCGGTCGTCGTCGAGGGGATCCGGCTCTCCGAGAGGCATCGCGTGGAGGCCTCGGCTCCGGGCCACAAGTCGGCCTCCTCCGAAGTCCGCGGGGAGGCGGGCCGGCTCTCCCGCACCGTCCACCTCACGCTCCCCTCCGCGGTTGGATCCTTCACCGTGGAGAGCGAGCCTCCCGGCGCGGCGCTCTCGCTCGACGGCGTGCCCCTCGGGCGTACCCCGTTCGTCGTCACCGGGGTCCGGATGGACGAGCGCCACCGCATCGATCTCACCCTGCCCGGCCACGAGCTCGATCAGTTCGTGATGATCCCCGAGAAGGACGGAAACCGCTTCGTCCGCAAGCTCGTCCCGCTGCCCGGCGGGGCGCGGTAGATCGCTACGCCCCGCGGAAGCGGGGAGGCCGGCGCGCGGCCCATGCCGCCCGTCCCTCGCGCAGGTCGTCGCTGTCGAAGGCACGCGAGCGGAGTGCCGCCACCTCGTCCCGTTCCGCGTCGGTGAGACCGCGCTCGTGGGACGCCTCGAGGAGGCGGAGGATCCGCTTCATCCCCTGCACGGCGATGGGCGCGTTTCCGGCGATCTCCTCCGCCAGCGCCAGCGCCGCCGCCTCGGCGTCCGCAGGCGGCGCCACCCGGTCGACCAGCCCGATGGAGAGCGCCTTCGCGGCGTCGATCGGACGACCGGTGAAGAACATCTCCCGGGTGTGGGCCGGCCCCACGAGCGCCAGGAAGCGTCGGATCCCGGCGGCCGCGTAGACCACCCCCAGCTTGGCGGGGGGCATGGCCAGCCGGGCCCCCTCGCTGGCGATGCGCAGGTCGCAGGTGGCGGCGAGCTCGCAGCCGGCGCCGAAGGCGGCGCCGTTCACGAAGGCCACGGTGGGACAGGGAACCGATCCCACCGCCTCCATGGCGCGCTCGGTGGCGAGATCGGGCCGGTCGCCGCCCGGTCCGTCCCCCTCCATGGCATCGATGTCGAATCCCGCCGAGAACGCCTGCTCCCCGGCGCCGCGGACCACGAGGCAGCGAACGCCATCGACCGCCGCACGCGCGCAGGCCTCGGAGAGCTCGGCCAGCGATCCGTAGTCGAAGGCGTTCCTCTTCCCGGGGTTGTCGATGGTGAGGATGCGGACGTGGCCGCGATCCTCGACCCGGATCCTACCGGGGACGCTGGGCATATGCGGAAGCTACCAGGGAAATGAAGAGGTCCGCCACGGGGGCGGACCTCGGTGCAACGGGGACGGAGTTTCCTCTCGTCCGCTGGCCGGTGGGAGACCGGCCTCTTGGTTGTCAGTCTCCCGCCGCGGGCGCCTCCGGGTCAACCCTTTCCGGCTCGACCCCCCGGGTTTCCTGGGTCGTGGTCGTGCCGCCCCCTCGGGGTACTGCGCGGGCGGCCATCGGGGCCCCCGGCTGCTGCCCCGCCTGGAGGAACGCCCGGACCGTGCCGACGATGTCCACGTAGCTCGCGGGCTTCTGGAGAAAGGCGTTGGCTCCGAGCCGGCGCGCCCGCTCCCGGTCCTCGGCCCGCGCGGAGGAGATGAGCACGACGGGGAGCTGGCGCAGTCGGGGCTCGGCACGGATCCGCTCCAGGAGCTCGAAGCCCGTCATCACCGGCATGTAGAGGTCGGTGATGACGAGATCGACGGGGGGTTGGGCGAGCAGCCGAGCGAAGGCCTCGTTTCCGTCCGTCGCGATGTCGGCCGCCACGGCGCCCAGGGTGCCCTCGGCGTCCCTGGCGACCAGCCGGCGGATCGCCGAGGCATACATCCCGGCGACGAGCGGGTTGTCCTCCACGACGAGCACCCGGTAGGAAGGGCGTAGCCAGCCAGCCTGGACCGCCGCGTCCTGCGCAAAACGCTCGAGCCGCTGCCGGTCGGCTGACCTTTCGGCGGGCACCCGGACGGCGACACCGGCGTCCAGACCCGGGCGCACGCGCACGATCTCCACCTCGACCTCGGCCGGCTCGAGGAGGTCGGGGAGGGAGAGGACGAGGGCGACCCGATCCCCCACGGCGAAGTCCCGCTCCGTCCGGATGAAGAGCCCAGCACCGGACAGGTTCTCGGTGTGGTCGAGAACCGTGGAGGGTTCGCCGGCGTAGTCGATGCCCACGACGAGCGGAAATCTGGGACTGGTCCGCTTCTCCATCGTCATGACTACCCCTGCGCGTCGCAGTCCAGGGCCGGCACGCGGCTCGATTATGCGCCCTCCCGCCCCGGTTGTCTCCTTGGCAACTGTCTATGACGCCGTGGTTGATGCGGCAGGTCTGGACCTATAACCTGAGGCTCCTCATGTTCGGACGAAGCAGACACCGCGAGCGCATCCTTCTTCCTGGCGAGAGCGAGGGACGCCGGAGCTTCCTCAAGTACGGCCTGGCGGGCGGCGCGCTTCTCGCGCTCGGGGGAGGAACCTTCCTCGCCACCCGGCGAACCCGTCCGGCGTCCAACCTCACCGGCCCGTTCTCGGTCCTCTCCCCCGAAGAGGCCACCGTCTTCATGGAACTCTCCGAGCGGCTCCTCCCCCCCCGGCCAGGTTTCCCGGCACCGCTCGACGTCGAGCTCCCGAAGCGCATCGACGCCCTCCTCGGTCTCATGCCCGTGGAGGGACAGCGCGAGGTGAAGCAGCTCGTCGGGCTCTTCGAAAACGCGCTCGCCGGCTTCCTCCTCGACGGCCAGTGGCGCACCTTCACGGCCTCGAACCACGAGCAGCAGGACGCGCGGATCCGGGCCTGGCAGCGCAGCCGCTTCCGGGTACGCCGCACCGGGTTCCGGGCGTTCAAGAAGATCGTCTACTCGAGCTACTACGGCGCGCCGGAGACCTGGCCGGCCCTCGGCTACCCGGGGCCGCCGCCGACGGGAGGCCCGGTCCTGCGGGAGCCGCGTCCCGGCTCCGGAACGATCACCGAGGGGAACCCGGCCGGACTGCCTCCCCCTGGACCTGTTTCACCCGGAGTGAAACCATGAGCGACGCACCGGCGCGCATCGTCGACGCGGGCTCGCTGCGCAAGGACGTGGACGACCGCCCGGACGTCTGCGTGGTCGGTTCCGGACCCGGTGGAGCGGTGGTGGCGGCGCGCCTGGCGGCGCGGGGGCTCCGGGTGGTGGTGCTGGAGGAAGGCGGCCATTTCGCCCCCGACCAGTTCAAGATGGACGAGAGCTGGGCCTATCCGGCGATGTACCAGGACCGGGGCATGCGGGCCACCGCCGACCTCGCCATCTCGGTGCTCCAGGGGCGCGGCGTGGGAGGTGGGACGCTCGTCAACTGGACCACCAGCTTCCGGACGCCGCCCCGTGTGCTGCGCCACTGGGCCCAGGCCTTCGGCGTGACCGGCCTCGACGAGCAGGCGCTCGCGCCCCATTTCGACGCCGTGGAGCAGCGGCTCGGCATCGCACCCTGGACCGTCGAGGCCTCGAACGAGAACAACCGGGTGCTCTGGGAGGGCGCCGGGAAGCTGGGCTGGGCCCGCGAGGTCACCCGGCGCAACGTGACCGGCTGCCAGTCGCTCGGCTTCTGCGGGACCGGCTGCCCCGTCGGGGCGAAGAACTCGCTCGACCTCACCTACCTCGACGACGCCGTGCGGGCCGGCGCACGGGTGTACTCCCGCGCCCGCGTGGTCCGGCTCGAGAAATCCGGGCGCCGCATCTCCGCCGTGCACGCGGTCGGGCTCGACGCCGGCTTCCGCCCCACCACCCGGAAGATCGTGGTCCGGCCTCGGCTCGTGGTCCTCGCGGCGGGCGCCATCGGAACGCCGGAGATCCTGCTGCGGAGCGGATACGACCCGAACGGCAAGGTGGGGCAGCGCACCTTCCTCCACCCGGTGACGGGCATGGGGGGCATCTACCCCCGCCCCATCCGACCCTTCTACGGCGCGCCGCAGTCGATCGCGAGCCACCAGTTCGCCGAGCGCGGCCCGGGCAAGGTCTCCTTCTTCCTGGAGGCGTCCCCGATCCACCCGGTGCTCGCGGCCACCGCCATGGGCGGCTTCGGCGTGGAGCAGGAGGAGCAGATGGCCCAGCTCGCGAACACGAGCGCGCTCATCGCCCTGGCCGTCGACGGCTTCCTCCCGGAGGAGAAGGGCGGCACGGTGTCGCTCCGCTCCGACGGCCGGGTGCGGCTCGACTACGAGATCCGCCCGGAGATCTGGGAGGCGCTGCGGGAGGGCACGAAGGCGCTGGCACGCATCCATCTCGCCGCCGGCGCCGACGAGGTCCGCTCCTTCCACGAGGACCCGGTGGTCATCCGGGGGGAGGCGGACGTGGCGCTGCTCGACCGGGCTCCCTGGGAGGCGCTCCGGGTGGCGGTCTTCAGCGCCCACCCGATGGGCGGCTGCCCCATGGGGCGCGACCCGGACCGGAGCGTCGTCGATTCCCACCTCAGGGTCCACTGGCTCGACAACGCCTGGATCACCGATGGATCGGTCTTCCCCACCTCGCTGGGCGTGAACCCCATGGAGTCGATTCTGGGGATCTCACATTGGGCCGCCGACCACATCGCCGGCGCCGGCTAGCCTCCCCCTCCCCGCACGCGGCTGCACCCTTGACTCGGCCCGGTCGATCGGGTCCGATCCCCCCCTTTCCTCATCCGAAGGGGCACCGCACCGATGCAGACCAAGTTCCTCCTCTCCGAGAACCAGATCCCCACCCACTGGTACAACGTCATCCCGGACCTCCCGGGACCGATGTCTCCGGTGATCCACCCCGGCACGAAGCAGCCCGTCACGCCGGCCGACCTGCTCCCGCTCTTCCCCATGGGGCTCATCGAGCAGGAGGTCAGCCAGGAGCGCTGGGTGAAGATCCCGGACGAGGTCCGCGAGATCTACCGGATCTGGCGCCCCAGCCCGCTCTTCCGCGCCCACCGGCTGGAGAAGGCGCTCGGGACCCCGGCCCGCATCTACTACAAGTACGAGGGTGTCTCGCCGGCCGGATCCCACAAGCCCAACACCGCCATCCCGCAGGCCTACTACAACAAGATCGCCGGCACGAAGCGCATCGCCAGCGAGACCGGGGCCGGCCAGTGGGGCAGCTCCATGGCGCTCGCGGCCAAGATGTTCGGCCTCGAGTGCACCATCTACATGGTGAAGGTGAGCTTCGAGCAGAAGCCCTACCGGAAGAGCATGATGCAGCTGTGGGGGGCCGAGGTGATCCCCTCCCCCTCCCCGCGCACCAACGCCGGCCGCTCCATCCTGGCCCGTGACCCCGACAACCAGGGCTCGCTCGGCATCGCCATCTCCGAGGCGGTGGAGGACGCGGCCACCCGGGAGGACACCCGCTACGCGCTCGGCAGCGTGCTGAACCACGTCTGCATGCACCAGACCGTCATCGGGCTCGAGGCCAAGGAGCAGATGAAGCTCGCGGGTGACACGCCGGACGTGGTCATCGGTTGCCACGGCGGCGGCTCCAACTTCGCCGGCATCGCCTTCCCGTACGTGGCCGACAAGGCGGCTGGCTCGAAGGTGCGGCTCCTGGCCGCCGAGCCCAGCTCCTGCCCCACCCTCACGAAGGGGATCTACACCTTCGACTACGGCGACACCGCCCAGATGGCCCCCATCACCCGCATGTACACGCTGGGTCACGACTTCATGCCGCCCGGCATCCACGCCGGCGGGCTGCGCTACCACGGGGCTTCCCCGCTCGTCTCCCAGTTGACGAACGCGGGCATCATCGAGGCCCGGGCCGTCGGCCAGATGGCGGTCTTCGAGGCGGCCGTGCTCTTCGCCGGCACCGAGGCCATCATCCCGGCGCCCGAGTCGGCCCACGCCATCCGCGTGGCCATCGACGAGGCGCTGCAGGCCAAGCAGGAGGGCAAGGAGAAGGTGATCCTCTTCAACCTCTCCGGCCACGGCCACGTCGACATGGCCGCCTACGACGCATACTTCTCCGGCAAGCTCGAGGACTTCGAGTACCCGGCCGAGAGGGTGAAGGAGTCGCTCGCCCACCTGCCCAAGATCGATTTCCCGGGATGACCACTTGAATATCCTCCGCACGGCCGCGCTCGCAGCATCCCTCCTCGCCGCCGGAACCGCCTCCGCCGTGGACGTGGTGAAGCTCGGCAACCTCAAGTTCGCCCACTACGGGGCGGTCTCCTACATGAAGGAGCACTGCGGCAAGTTCGGGCTGCAGGTCGAGGAGATCGTCTTCCCGAAGGGCATCGACATCTTCCCGGCCATCGTGCGCGGGGAGGTCGACCTGGCGGCCAGCGCGGCCGACGCAGCGGTGGCGAACCGGGCCGCCGGCGGACCGGTGCTGGTGGTCGCCGGGTTCGCCAAGGGGGGCGCGCGGCTCGTCGTGCGCAACGACCTCGCCGCCAGCAAGGTCACCGACCTGAAGGGCAAGAAGGTCGGTGTGGCCCGCGGCGGCGCGCAGGAACTCCTGCTCCTCGCCGAGCTGGCCCAGAACGGTCTCACCTGGTCGGAGCAGCCCGGCAAGGGGGACGTGCAGCTCCTCTACCTCGCCTTCGCCGACCTGAACCAGGCGCTCCTCCAGAAGCAGATCGACGCCATGTGCCAGTCCGAGCCGCAGTCCTCCCAGGCCATCAACAAGGGATTCGGGAAGGAGATGCTCAAGCCCTACGACACGCCGCTCGGCGAGCCGATCCGGGTGATGGTGATGACCGAGAAGATGTACAAGGAGCGCCCCGACGTGGCGCGCCGCGTGCTCGAGTGCTTCGTAGACGCCACCCGCCTCTTCCAGAACGACCCGAAGCTCGCGGAGAGCTACGTCCGGGAGAAGATGTTCAAGGGGCAGATCACCCCCGGTGACTACGCCGACGCGATGTCCAACGCGGCCTTCACCTACGACGTCACCCCCGAGCACATCCAGATCACCACCGACCTGATGGCGAAGTACGGTGTCGGCAAGATGGCGTCGCCCCCGCGGGCCTCCGACTGGGTTCGGCTCGACCTCCTGCAGCAGGCGAAGCAGAAGCTGGGCGTGAAGTAGCCGATGGATCGGCGCGGCGCGCGCTTCCTGCGGGCGGTGCTCGTGCCCGTGGCCGTGCTCGTCCTCTGGGAGGTCCTCTCCCGGACCGGGGTCTTCTCTCCCCTGGTGATGCCCGCGCCGTCGCGCGTGGCGGTCCGCTGGTGGGACTACGCGAGCTCGGGCGAGATGCTGCAGGACGCCACCGGGAGCATCACCCGTGTGGCGGGCGGCTTCGCCATCGGCGCCGGCCTGGCCATCCCGCTCGGGCTGCTCATGGGGGCGAAGCCCTGGGTCAACGAGCTCTTCGACCCGTTGCTTCAGGTGTTGCGCCCCATTCCCCCCATCGCCTACATCCCGCTGGCCATCCTCTGGTTCGGGCTGGGCGATCCGCCGGCCTTCTTCCTCATCGCGCTCGGCGCCTTCTTCCCGGTCCTGGTGAACACCATCGCCGGCGTGCGCCACGTCGACTCCATCCACCTGCGGGCCGCGCAGAACCTGGGCGCGTCCGAGTGGACCATCTTCCGCCGCGTCATCCTCCCGTCCGCCATGCCGTACGTGCTCTCGGGAATGCGGGTGGGGATCGGCGTCGCCTTCATCGTGGTCATCGTCGCCGAGATGACCGCCGTGAACCGCGGGCTCGGGTACCGGATCCTGGAGGCCCGGGAGTACTTCTGGTCCGACAAGATCATCGCCGGGATGATCACCATCGGCCTCATCGGGCTCGCCATCGACCTCGTCATGGGGCGCATCACCAGCCGCGTGCTTCGCTGGCACCGGGGGCTCGAGGGGTGAACGCGCCCGCCGCCATCCGCATCGAGGAGGTGCGCAAGACCTTCTCGACCGGCGGGGCGGAGGTGGTGGCCCTCGACGGCATCGACCTCGAGGTGGCCGCCGGCGAGTTCGTCTGCCTGCTCGGGCCGTCCGGCTGCGGGAAATCGACCCTGCTGAACGCCGTGGCCGGCTTCTCGCCGCCGACGTCGGGACGGATCCGGGTGGCCGGGCAGCCGGTGGCCGGACCCGGTCCCGACCGCGCCATGGTCTTCCAGGAGTACGCACTCTTCCCCTGGATGACCGTGGCCGAGAACGTCGCCTTCGGCCTCGAGGTGAAGGGTTCGCCCGCGCCCGAGATCCGGGCCACGGTGGACACCTGGCTCGAGAAGCTCGGACTCAGCGACTTCCGCGACCGGTTCCCGAAGGACCTCTCCGGCGGCATGCGGCAGCGGGTGGCCATCGCCCGGGTCCTCGCCATCGACCCCCCGGTCCTGCTCATGGACGAGCCCTTCGGCGCGCTCGACGCGCTCACCCGGCGCAACCTCCAGGAGGAGCTGCTCCGGATCTGGTCCGGCTCGGGAAAGACGGTGCTCTTCGTCACCCACGGCATCGAGGAGGCGATCTTCCTCGCCGACCGGGTCGTGGTGATGACCTACCGGCCCGGCGCGGTGAAGGAGATCGTCCCGGTGACGTTGTCGCGCCCGCGCGATCCCCACTCCGCCGATTTCAGCACGCTGGAGCGGCGCGTCGCGGCGCTCGTGATGGCCGAGCAGGCGCGGCAAGAGAGGGACGAGAGGGTCGGGGTCGGCCGCGGCGCCTGAGCCCTCCCGGCGAGCGCCGCCCTCCCGTGGTGCCGGCGGCCTGGGGCTGGCC
>SESG01009218.1_pt1 | contig 22402 bp, 20 predicted proteins | sample 3171421 | NCBI WGS metagenome assembly SESG01 (sample SAMN10866946, study PRJNA518727) | freshwater metagenome | biome: subpolar coniferous forest; feature: holomictic lake; material: water; isolation source: holomictic Lake 227, 6 m and 8 m depth | place: Canada: near Kenora, Ontario | collected...
GCGCGGGTAATACATCCAGGAGTCCTGTCGAAGACGCTTCATCGACGCTGTAGATTAAACTGGATGCTACCTTATGAGCGTTAAGGCGCAGCAACATTTCACGTTGTAGTCCATCGGTGTCCGTTGGTAATGTTAAATAGTAGCTAAGTTTGTATTGGTTTTGTTTGCTTTCTTCCTGTAAACGTAAAGCCGTCATATCTGAAAATAAAGGCCGCAAATCGTTCGCCGTCAATCCGCGCCAATCGGTAGAGATGGCCTGTTCCCACTCAGGCCAATGTTGCCATTTCTCAGCTTGAACTCGGTAAAGCGTAGTGCCGACATCGCCGATGACCCAATCAGGTAAAGGCAGTTCGTATTCTTGTATTGCGTCTTCTACCAATTCGCGGTTCCGGCCGCTGACATAAACCAAAGTCACCTCAGGACGCGAAGCAAGTCGGGTGAAAGATTCCCTCGCCCTGGGTGATTCGGGTCCTCTACCGTTTGGTAATAGAGTACGATCGAGATCGGTGCAAATCAGGATTTGCTTCATCTTCCGCATCAAGCCCGTTTAGGTCAATGATAGTTAATTCAGAACGTTAATTATCTTTGCCAAATCAGTCCAATCGAAATTAATACCGGAAAGCTTAAAGTCAATGCAACGTTGAGCCCCAATGCGGGTATTAATCTTGCCATGTTGTCATAAAATCTGAGCACAAAAATGGCAGCCGGTATCCCCAAAAAGAGCGTAAACATCCCTAGCAGACTGTAAATTGGCAGCAGCTTAAGGTAAACAAGTAGCAACAATAATGCATAAGCCATCACTAACAATAATACATAGACCCGTGCCGCATTCTTTCGGCCTACCAAAATTGGCAAATGCAAACGGCCTACAGCCCGATCCGGTTCCAAATCAGGAAACTGATTCAATAACAATAAATTACTGACGATAAACAGCATAATGAATGATGTCATCAATACAGCAATGCTGTAATGACCGATTAATATGTAATAGGCTCCTAAAATCATGAATGGCCCAAATCCTAGGCCAGGAGCCAGCAGACAAAGTAGCGGTCGTCGGATAATTTGGGTGCTGTAGAAATACACCAGTAACATGCCCGATAAACCCACCGGCAATAAACCCCAGCCAATTGTCCATAAGAAATACAGTCCGATGAGTGCTGTAAAAACTAAACACAGTAAACCACAAAGAAACACCGATTCTGCCAATTCGGGGGATGAAGGAAGTGTTCCGCTGCCACCGCTAAAAGCGGTGCGCTGAGTGTGCAAGTCCAAGCCGGTTTTATAATCATAATATTCGTTCAGCATATTGACACTGATATGAGCGGCTAGCGCACCTAAGAAAATCAATGCCAGATTAACCCGATCAATTATGACGCCTTCATAAATTGCAAAAGCAACGGCAATCGATAAGCAGCAAGGGGTAAGTAACAAAAAGGCGGGTCTTGCAGTTTTAAACAATGTCATGATCCTTGTTTGATTAAACGGATAATTATTTCCCGCTATAATTCAAGCATTACAAGCATAAGAAATACGCGAATCTTATAGACCCTATAAAATTGAATGTCAAGGCGTTGTTCTGATAACTGTTGGCAACTTTACCGCTCGAACCCTCGGCAACGGAATCATTCCGTCCGGTTAATTACGATAAATCCTGGGGACCAGTGGGTCCGAACGATCGACTTTATTGGCAGGCTGGATTGCTTTGTAAAACGCTTGATAATCTGGTGGGTTCAACTCCGAAGTGCAATCCTAGTGTTCATGCGGCTTGTTGCCATACGCCCAGTTTTGAGGTTGGTTTTTATAATGAAGACGATCCCAGCACATTATCCACCAGCTTGGCCCAATAAGCCGCCCCAATGGGTAAAATCTCATCATTAAAATCATAATGAGGATTATGCAGCAGGCAACTGTTCTCAGATGAGCCGTTACCAATCCAGCTATAGCAGCCGGGCTTTTCTTGTAGCATAAAAGCAAAGTCTTCTGAGCCCATGCTCGGATTGGGTTGTTGAATAACGCCATCGACTCCAGCAATAGCCAAGGCTGCTTTCAGGGCAATAGCCGTTTCTGCTTCGGTATTAAATGTAACAGGATAGCCTATATTTTCAGGGTTAAATACCAGCGTCGCATTAACTTCAAAGCCAGCACAAATACCATTAACTAACTGGGTTAGCTTACGAGTTATCAAGGCCTTTACAGATTCACTAAAACATCGAAAGGTACCTCTTATGACGACAGATTCAGGAATCGCATTCCAGGTATTACCGGCATGAATTTGAGTAATACTAACGACCGCTGAATCTGCTGGATCAACGTTTCTACTCACGATAGTTTGTAAGGCCGTCATGAGTTGAGCACTAACAACAACCGCATCATTACCTAAATGTGGCATGGCTGCATGGGTTGCCTGTCCTGTGATAATGATTTCAAAACTATCAAAAGAAGCCATCATGGGACCGGCTTTGACAGCAAAGTGACCGACAGGGATATCCGGGAAGTTATGTAATCCAAACACACAATCGGCCGGGAACTGTTCAAACAAGCCATCCAGAATCATTTGTTTGGCTCCAGCACGCCCTTCTTCTGCCGGTTGAAAGATAAAGTACACGGTGCCATTGAAGTTTTTATGCTCTGATAGATACTTGGCTGCACCCAAGAGCATGGCAGAATGACCATCATGACCACAGGCGTGCATTTTGCCTTCATGGCAGGACTTATGTGCAAAAGAATTCTGTTCCTGTATGAATAAAGCATCAATGTCTGCCCGTAGCGCTATTTTTTTGCTACTGTCACCGACTGAAAGCGTAGCAATAACACCCGTTACACCAAGGCCTTGATGTACTTCAAGTCCAAAGTTTTTAAGCTTATTTGCGATAAACTCAGCGGTTTTGCTTTCCTCAAAAGCCGTCTCAGGAAACTGGTGTAAATGACGCCGCCATTGACGCATGTCTCCATGAAGTTGCAGAATACCTGTCGGGATGGTCATGAGCTAAGTTGGGATTAAGTCAATGAGGTCGTTATGCTAAACCGCTTTGATCCTCAAGACAAGACACAATGTTGGTGTGAGTGTTAGATAGATTCGTTATTAAACTGTGTTATATAGCGCATTTTATTTATTAAACTGTGTTATATGACACAGTTTAATAAATATATCTCAGTTATTATCCAGGTAATATTAGTTAAATCAATGGGATAATTATTTGGTATGGTATGTGCTCTAAGATAATGAGTGCGACATTCTTTTCACAAGCTAAACTGAATATTCAATGCTAAATTTTACTTACTTTAATGAGCAAAAACCTTGGTTTTGTGGTCTCGTTATTCTTGCTGTTGTCTTATCAATAGCTCCCTTTCAAAATGTTCACGCCACCACGTCGTTTGCAAGACAGACGGGTGAGCCCTGTACCGCTTGTCACATGCAGGCTTACGGCCCTTGGTTAACGCAATACGGCCAGAAGTTTAAACTGGATGGTTATGTAGCGGGTCATGCTAATAAATTGCCGGATGTGATTAATCCATTGGCTGTTGAAGTCATAGGTTCGGTGACTAATACGCAGCAGGATGTCCCAGAAGGCACATATTTTGATAACACCACCGGTCACTCAAAGGCGAATAATGGTGTGCTCACTGATTGGGCGGCTGTGTATTACACGGGTCGAATTACCGATAAAATCGGTAGTTATTTGCAGTTGAATATCAATCCACAAATTGGTCGTTCAGTCAGCTTGGCAATGGCTGATATTCGTATAGCGGATCACGCGACTATCAAAGGTAATGCGTTGACTTATGGGCTTACTTTTAATAATGCGCCCACCATGTCGGACTTCTGGATGACGACTCCAGCCTGGATGTACCCCTATACACAGTCTTCAGTGACCGTAAAACCAGCCGCTCAGCCCTGGTTACAAGCGCTGATGGCGGGTGCAAATACGGCGGGTGCTACGGCTTATGTAATGATTAATAATCACCTCTATCTAGAAGCGGGTGGTTATACCTCACAATCTCAAAATATGGCTCAAGGTCTAGGTGTCTGGAATGCCGGCTCTCAAAGCTCAGGGGCTCAAGGGGGGTTAATAGACGGTGGGGCACCTTATTGGCGGATGTTTTTGCAACATAGCATTGGGCCACATACCATGATGATAGGGACTTACGGTCTGGCGGCTAAAGTTATCCCTTATTATACCAATGGCGTGGGCACTAATTCCTTTGTCGAATATAACGCTGATGCGAATTACTCGTACATGATGAATGACAATAATATGTTGATGGCCATGGTTAAATATACCCATGACAGTATGAAACTGGGTGCCTCACAGAGTCAGGGCTGGGCCAGTAATGCCAGTAATAATCTCGACAGTGTCATGATGATGGGTATGTGGACTTATAAGCAAACCTACAATCTGTCAGTGGGCTGGAATTATATGAAGGGCAGCTCGGATATGACGCTTTACAACGGAGCGGGCGCTTATGATGTGACCAGTGGTAACAATGGTGTGAATCCCATTACAGGCAGTGCCAATGGTTCTCCAAACACAAATTCATTTTTATTCGAGGCTGACTATGTTCCGTTTGGTAAAGGCACCTTTGCCGCCGATCCCTATTTAAACCTGCGTTTTTCGGTGCAATATTGGGCTTATACGCAATTTAATGGCGCCTCAACAAACTATGATGGCGCGGGACGTAATGCAGCAGGCAATAATACGCTGTATTTTGTTGGCAATATGATGTTTTAATCCGACTACTGGCTATGAAATATAATTTTAAAATGACAGCTATTACTAAGGTAACACTGCTAGCGTGTTTGTTGGGAGTTGCAAGCTTATCAACTGCAGCAGAAGATGCATCCCATATTGATCATCATCAGCACATGGGTGGACATATGCACATGTCGCATGGTGATGATACTGGTTTGGATGTCCACAGCGAACATTTTGCCGCTATTAAAAAACTTGCCGATAAAGCCTGTGCGGATTGTCATGGTAAAGCGGGTATTAGCAAAACCGATGACAACCCGAATCTGGCAGGCCAGGATGCGATTTATTTCTGTAAAACGATGTATGACTATCGGACTCGGGCACGCAATTTACCACCTATCAAAAATACCGATGGGCTGTATGTGCCGAACATGAATGAAGTGACAGATAAATTGACTGATCAGGAGATCATCGAATTAGCTGAATATTATGCGCATTTGCGCGCTCAATAAAAGTGTAGCATCAAATGATAGAACGTAATTTATCTCGTATCGTAGTAATTTATTTACTGAGTTTTGTTGTTGCTGGACTGTCTGGCTGCTCGGTTCTTAGTAAAAAATCAGAGGCAGAAACCGCTGCCAACACGGCATATTATGTCTGTTCAGGTTGCCATGGCTCAGATAATGTTCGGGTCAATTTTATGACGCCCACTATTAATGGTCAAAAGAAGGGTTATATAGCGGCAACATTGCGTGATTATCGCGACAAGAAACGCATTGAGCCTTTAATGAATGGAGCGGTTGCAAGCTTAAGTGATCAAGAGATTGAAAATCTCGCGGCTTATTATGCTAAGGCGCAAAGAGGGGATTAAGATAGTTAAAATTTAGCTGGTGGTCATTTAGTGCAAATTATTGGAAGTTGATTTTTTTGATAATTTTGTTATAATCGCTCTGCTTGATTGGTTGGAAAGGAATTCGACAGGCACGTTACGTGTCTATCATTAGCTATTCTTCAACCATCCTTTTAAGGTTATTTCATTATGAAAAAATTCACTTTGTTAGCTCTTTTAGCTATTGCTTTGGTCATGCCAATTGTGGTAAATGCGGCCGCGATAAGTTCAACTACAGTTTATGCTGACGCAACTTCTGCGGGAACTCTTGTTGGTGGTTCAGGTACAAATGCTAACACTGCCTCAACTGCATTTTTAGTTGCAGACCAAGGTGGCTTTAATTCGACCTTTAGAGGCCTTACTGGGACTGGCGTAACCAATAGCTTTTTCTCTGTTGTGGCAAACACACCTCTATTTTCCGCTACAATGAATTCGAATGTTTTTTCGACTGGAATGACACCTACGCTTATTGATCTAACTACGGGGCAAACTATTCCTCTTGCTATTGATCCGACAACCGGTATGTATACATTTGGATCATTAGTATCTGGTCAAGTGTATGACATTCAAATTGCTTACTCAATAGCTGCAGCGACTACGGCTGCAGTTTATACTACTATCACGGTAGCGGCTATCCCTGAGCCTGAGCAATGGGCTATGATGATAGTTGGTTTGTTTTTAGTCGCTACGAAAATCAGTAAAACTAAAAAGTCTGCAAACGTCCTAAGTCCTTTACCTGCTTAATATAATTAAATCTGATTGACTGACTGACTGTTGAGTCCAGCAGAAAGTTGAGAAGTTTGGGTGATGTTTTAAGTAGGCATTGATAACTCAATGCCAAAATTCTGTTGAGTGTTTGGCTGAAATTATGGGTTGGCTTTATGACGATGAGTAGAATCCATAGTGCAGGGTTACCCAAGCCGACTTATAACATAGCCTGGCTATTGGTGTTTGCAGGGTTAGCTGGTCTTTATGTGCCAACCTATTGGGATTTGATTCATGGAATATGGAAGTTAGAAGAAACTTCGCATGGGTCTATCATCTTTTTGGTCTTTATTTACCTGCTGATTAAGCAGAGTAAGGGCTTGTTTGAACGGGCCTATGTGCCATCAAATGGTATTGGCATCAGTCTACTTTTTATAGGTCTATTGTTGTATGTATTAGGCCGATCCCAAGATATTATTATTTTCGAAGTGGGTTCACAAATTCCCGTCTTTGCCGGTACTTTATTGTTAATGCAAGGTACTGCTAGTCTTCGCAGCGTTTGGTTTCCTTTGCTGTATCTGGTTTTCATGTTACCCCTCCCGAGTTTTGTGGTCGACAGTCTCACGGGGTTGCTTAAGCAATGGGTTTCATTTATTGCAGTAGAAATTCTTTATGATGCGGGTTACCCCATTGCCCGTAATGGGGTTATTATCATCATAGCTCAATATCAACTTTTAGTTGCGGATGCCTGTTCTGGACTAAACTCCATGTTTTCATTGTCCGCGATTGGGCTCTTGTATATGTATCTGGCTGGGCGATCAGGCTGGCTATATAACGGTGTTATGCTGGCCAGTATTCTCCCGGTTGCATTTGTTGCCAATATAGTGCGGATTATAACTTTAATTTTAATTACTTATAATTTTGGAGATGCGGCCGGACAAGGCTTTATGCATGGTTTTGCCGGGATAGTATTGTTAACAGTGGCAGTTCTGTTGCTGTTTATGCTGGATAGCTTGCTCGTGCGTTGGATACCCGTTGCGCAACCAATCTCAATAACTAAAGTTTGATCAACAGGGTATGAGTATTACGCATTTGCCGATGGCGATAACTAACAAACCTCAACCTCCATTCCTAAAAGCGGCTTTCGTTTTATTGCTTATGCTATTAGCGATGAGCTCAGCAATTTTCTTAAAGCCGACAAAAAAGATAGCTGATCAGCTCGAACAATTTGGTTTGGAGACCCTGGTTCCTAAGCAGTTTGGGCAATGGAGGGAAGATAACAGCTTTGCTATGCTGCAGGTCAGTCATGATAAACAAGCGTTACTCAATCAAATTTATAGCCAGAATCTGGCGCGTACTTATTTTGACGATAAAGGTAATCGAATTATGCTCTCCATTGCTTATGGTGGCGATCAAGGCGATGCTATGCGAGTTCATAATCCTGAAGCCTGTTATTTTGATCAAGGTTATCAAGTTCGGAACATAACGACTAACAACCTGGATACTGGTTACGGACAACTATCAACCAAGCGGCTAACGGCCACGAAAGGGTCTAGGGTAGAGTCAGTGACTTACTGGATTAAAGTGGGTGATACAGTAACTGTTCAGGGTCTTAAATGGAAATTGGTTCAGATGAAATATGGTCTGAGTGGGCAAATACCTGATGGCTTGGTATTTCGAGTGTCAAGCATTGGTGATGAGCTAGGTGGTTATAAGCTACAGGAAAAATTTGTTAGAGATTTATTAGCGGTGCTCTCTCCAGAAAATAGAGTTCACTTGATCGGGAAAACCTCATTATAAACTTTAAATATTAATCTTATTATGCAAAAACGATTAGGATTGATTCTAAGGGTAACGATTCTTTCGCTACTAGTAGCCTGTGCTGATGAAAACAAACCCAAAGCGCCGGGCCAGATTGCAGTAATAGTCAATGGTGAGGAAATATCAATCTATCAATTAGAGGATGCTTTGCATCAGGCCGGTTTGGTAAGCGATGAAAAGGGCAAGCAGGCCATGCCTCAACTGTTAAAGCGTTTGATTGAACAGTCCCTCATCTTACAGCAAGCCAAAGCAGATAAATTGGAGCGTGATGCTGGAGTCATGATGGCACTGGAAGCTGCTAAACGCAAAATATTAACCGAAGAATGGCTGAAACGGAAAATGAACAGTGTAAAAAAAGCCAACCCCCAAGAGATTGAGGCGTTTTATAATGTTCATCCTGAGCTGTTTGAGAAGCGTAAAGTCTTTCAGTTGAAAGAACTCTATATTGATACTAAGTCAGAAAGCCAATCAAAGATAGCTAAAATCATTGACTCCACTGATGATGTAAATACACTAGAGCACCATTTGGAAGCACAAAAAGTCCCTTTTAATGCCAATCAGTCAACCTTGACTGCTGAGCAGTTGCCTATGGACCGTTTGCCTCTGCTTTCTGCACTACCGCTGGGTCATTTTATCAAAATAATCAGTGAAAATGGAGTGCTCATTCAGGGGGTATTATCCGCAAAAGAAAGTCCGACAGATAAAACAAAAGCGGCTTCTTTAATAGAAGCTTTCTTGAATAATCAAGAGCGCAAGAAAGAATCTGAAGTACTCATTAAGCACTTGCATGAGACTGCAAAAATAGAATACCTGGGTGAGTTTGCAAAATCATTCCAGAAAGAAGGGCAAATTAATGAAGAAAATCCTTCAGTGCCTATAAAACAACCTTAATCTTCTTATATGGGTGCTGGTGATGAAAGCAATTCAACAGATGGTTTGGGATTGGCCGTTACGTTTATTCCATTGGTTATTGGTCTTGGCAGTGGTAGGGGCCTATATCACTGGAGAACTCGGTGGTTCCTTGACGGATTGGCATAGTCGGTTGGGTGCTCTTACCTTAGGCTTATTGATTTTTCGAATATTCTGGGGTTTTTTAGGCACTTACTATGCTCGGTTTGTTCATTTCTTTCCTACGCCTGGACGGTTGATCACTTATTTTAAAGGTGATTGGCATGGGGTTGGCCATAATCCTGTTGGAGCCTTGTCAATATTCGCTTTGTTATTAGTATTAGCGGCTTTAATTGTAACAGGGGTATTTGCAAATGATGACATTGCCTTTGAAGGCCCTTTGTTTCACCTCATAGATAAAAGCCTAAGTGACCGAATAAGTGGTTGGCATGAATGGCTGGTTGATGGTTTATTGGGCTTGGTGGGTCTGCATATTACAGCGGTATTCTATTATCTGTTGATCAAGAAAAATAATTTAATACGGCCTATGTTAACCGGCAATACCTTATTAAGACCCGATCAGTTTGTTGGATCAAATGGATCATTAAGTATTCCCCGTTTTATTTTTGTTGTATTGATTGCTTCGACAGTCGTTTGGATAGTTTGGAGTGGTTTGGTGACGGATTATCTGGCATCATTAAGCAGATAATTTTCAACGTTACTCAAAGGAAATACATTGATGAAATTAAAATGCGTGTGGTGTTTAAGTTGTTTGTTTGTAGCCTCTGTGGTTATGGCAAACCCAATTGAAGATCAAATCAGGATTCGTCAATCCACCTATGCCGTCATGGGCTGGAATACGGGTAAAATAAAAAATCAAATTGTTGATCATCCTGAGACATACCATAAAGATCAAATTATTGCTGCTGCCAACACCCTGTCTGCGCTCGCCCATTCTAATTTACTTGAAGAACTTTATGGCCCCGGCACGGACCAAGGAACCGGTTGGAAACCGACCCGGTTAAAGGCTGATTACTTTCAGAAGCAGGATGAAGTTAAAGAAATTAATACACGCTTAATTAAAGAAACTGAAGAACTTAAGGTGGCGGCTGATTCAGGCGATGTGGCTGCAATCAAAAGTCAGTTCGGAAAGCTGGGGGCTACCTGTAAAAGTTGTCACGATCTGATTCGTGTACGTGAGTAAGATCAAAGCTATTTAAGTAAATCCACATTAAGTAGGTCATAAGACCTACTTAATAAGACCTTAGGTGGGCTTTATCTGGTTTAGAAAGCCGTCTTAATTCTCCAGGGTGACAAACGCCAACTTGGTTATTCCAGCATGCTGCACAATGGCCATGACCTCGGCCAGTTTCTCATAGACAACGGCTTTATCTGCATACAAATGCACGCCGATTTCAGGGTTCTTTTCTATTTCAGATTTTAACGCTGATTCAAGTGCAGCCAGATCCGCCATAGGTATTTTGTTAATGGTGATGATACCTTGGGCATCAACCCCCAATTGCAATGGTTGCTCCTTTACATCTGCGGTGGTTTGGGTTGTTTTGGGTAAGGAAACATGTACCGATTGCGTTAATAAAGGGGCTGTGACTAATAAAATAATAACCAGCACCAGCATCACATCCACCAAGGGAGTGACATTAATTTCGCTTAAAGCACTTTCTTCTTCTGATTGAGGTTTAAAAGCCATGGTTTAAGCCTGCTCATTTTTGGTGTTTAAAGCAACTGATAAGAAGTTGGCGACAAAGTTATCTAAATGAGAGCGCTGTATTTTGACGCGACGTAAAGCAAAGTTATAAGCTAATACCGCAGGAACCGCAACCGCAATACCAATAGCTGTAGCAACAAGGGCATCACCAATCGGGCCTGCAACAACATCTAAACTGGTTGAACCACTCGCAGTAATCTCATGCATCGCATGCATAATGCCAAGTACAGTACCAAATAAGCCTACAAAAGGCGCAGTACTGCCGATACTCGCCAAGATAGTTAAGCCACCTTCCATGCGCTGCTGTTCTTGCTGTAACTGCTCACGCATCGCTTGTTCCAGCAATTCTGCGGTGTCACCATTGTGTTTAAGTTGATTTCCTTTTGCGCTTTGATGTTCTTCAATCCAGGTTGTGCCGACATAAGCCAGTCGGGCTTCCGATCCTTTGGCTAGATTGGGTGATAGGTTCTTAAGCTGCTTTAAACTGGATAAGCTCCAGAAGGAGGCTTCAAATCGCTTATTACAACGGCTGTTATTTGCAAACTGCCACATTTTAAAGAAAATGAGCGTCCAGGTTAGTACTGAAAAAACCAGTAACGTATACAGCGTGGCATCAATAATAAGTTGGGGGGAAATATGTTCAGGCATTCGGTAAATATCCTAGTTAATAAATAGTTATAAAATTAGTGTTCAAGTTTAAATTGGAGTTTTTGCACAGCTCGTTGGGTAACCGCAACGCCATTGACTATTTTTTCCTTAAAACGCCATTTGCTGATAGCCGTTAATGCTGCGTCATCAAAAATCTCTTCAGGTTCTGCACTAATTACCACCGCATCATCTACTGAGCCATCAGTTTGTACAGTAAATTCGACTTTGACCCAGCCTTCAATATGGCGATTTGCCGCACGTGCAGGGTATTCAGGGGGAACCCGAAATAATGCAACAACACCTGAGCTGACTGTTGGCGCGTCATTGCTAGGCCCTATGGCTTTGGGCGCATTAGTCGTGCTGGTTGTCGCCGAAGTTACAGCAGGAGCTGCAGGTGCAGGGGGGGCAGGCGAAAAGGTGGGCATAGGCACCACTTCCTTTATAACTGGCTCAGGCTTTTTAGCAATAACAGGTTTTACGATAGGCTTGGGCTTAATCACCGGCTTTGGCTTTTCAAGTTCTTTCTTGACCACTGGCTTGGGTGGTTCTGGCGCGGGTGCAGGCGCTGCGGGTTTGATTGCGGGAGCAGATTTTTGCATCACCACTTCCATTATCACGGTCTCTGGTTTGGGCGTTTCGACTGGCGCGTTTAATAGATACCACGCTAAACCAAGATGTAGACAAATGACAAAAGTCAGTAATCCCGTAGCAACAAAAGATGATTTTTTCTGGTTTGCCAACGGGTTGAACATGACTCTATTAGTATCGGAGTAAAAAGGATGAATTGATGACATGAAAGAATAGGTAATTAAAAGTCTGAGCTGTCTTCGTGTTTTTTAATAACGCATTATTATAAGCTTATTAATCGACATCCCAATGGTTGAAAAAGAAAAAGCTGGATTACGTTGCATAACCCAGCTGGCTAGAATTGCCTTTGCAATGAAATGAAACAAAGCTTTTGAAAGCAAATGGCTCATTTTTTATTAATAATTGAATGGCTGGTTTCATAATATATGCAAGTTCGATACCAGTTTTATGCAAGCCTTAATAGCTAAGGCATTGGAGTATCAGGGAATAGAGGAAGAGTTTCAAAAGTGTGTTATATCACGCACTTTTTAGAAAAAATAAGTCATATAACACAGTTTTTATTAGAGCTTGTTTTTGTTGCTTGTGCTTGTCACTGCATTAGGTGTCGGTAATCAAAGGCTTAATTGAATTATTTTTGTATTGGCGTGTTATTTGCTGTTAATAGGATCATCCCAGTTGCTCAATGAATGATACTTCAGGGGCAGCTTTTTTTAATAGATAAAACAATACATTAAATTAAATTATGATCAATAAAACACCTCCTTTCCCACTCAATTCAAGGGTTGCTTTAATTGGCTTGCTGATAGTCGCTACACCTATGGCCTTTGCAGATACAGATAAAAAGCCAGTTGTTAATTCAAAGAATCTGTCTGGCAAAAAAGAGGTATCTAAAACGCAGTCAGCTGATTTTAAACTGACCTTGGATGAAATGGTGGTTACCACTTCCGATAATGTGAATAGTCCGCTTCCGACACCATCAAAAACGAATATTTCTGCACCCAGTACCAAGGTAAGAAAAGCTGATATTGACAAAACCAATGCCGTAACTACGGCTGACTCAGTTAAGTATGAGTCTGGTATATTTGCGCGTCAGCGGTATATTGGTGATCCCAATGCACCAGTCGGTATGCGGGGTTCAAGTGCTTATCAGGGAGGACGAGTGTTGGTGTATATGGATGGTATGCCTATCTGGAATCCTTTGCAGTCCAGCTATAATGGAGCGCCTCGGTGGGGCTTGATCGGGCCGGGTGAAATTAAGTCGGTAGAAGTGATTGGTGGGCCTTTTTCTGCTGAATACAGTGGTAATGCGATGGGCGGAGTTATCAACTTTACTACTTTAATGCCACAAAAGCGCGAAGTGTATACCGAAGCAACCTATATGTTACAGCCTTATAATTCCATGGGGACTAATGTTAATCTGCAAGGCTTTAAGACCTTTGGTTCTTATGGTGATAAGTTTGGCGATTTTAGTACCTTTTTTTCATATAACCATTTAGAAAATGAAGGGCAACCGATGACACCAACGGTAGTCACAGGGTTGACGCCAGCCACCGGAGCGGTTGCTAAGAATCCAACCTTTGGGGCATTAGCAGAAATAAATCCTAAAGGTAATGGTACGGGTGGGCCTGCGGGTACACCGATGTTACAAATTGGTAGTGATGGCGTTTATCATTCAATTGATGATCTTTATAAATGGAAAGGAGGTTACGACATTACTCCAGAGCTTAAAACCTCAATCACGGCAGCCTTTGAAGATTTGGATGTAACGCATGTCGGCCAATCATTCTTAACCAATTCAGCAGGTCAGACAGTTTGGGGGTCGCAGTTGACTGGCTATAGTGCGGCTGGGGATAAGTTAACCAGTAATACCTCTTGGGGTGCCAGTCAACAAAATCGTCAGACGGTTACTTTGGGCTGGGGTTTGAATGGTCGTGTTTTTGGCAACTGGTATAATAATACGAATGTCAGTTATTTTGACATCCTTAATGATACGACGCTTTCCTCAAATTATAACCCTGCTGATCCCAAATATAATCAGGCAGGTGGCCAGGCAGGCTTAAGAACGCACTGGACAGGGTCTGGCTGGGTTGGGTTAAAGTCTCAATTTAACAATGAGGAGTTTTTTGGTAACAAGAATCTGTCATTTTCATCAGGCTTTGAATATCAACGTGCGCACATGATGCAAACGGTTAATAATCTAAGCAGTTATTCGGGTAATGTAATTAATACCGCCTCACCGCTTAACACCCAAAGCGGTGGAACCACCAATAGCTTTGCGTGGTTTAATCAACTAAGCTGGCGATTTCTTAAAGATTGGGATGCCACGCCCGGGGTTCGTCTGGAGCGTTGGGGGCTGGAAGATGGTACGTATTTAACAACAGCGAATCAAACCGGCTCACTTAATCCTCAGAATCGTCAAGTTTCAAACTGGGCACCCAAATTTTCATTCGGTTATCAGCCAGGGAACTGGAAGTTCCGTTATTCGGTTGCAAAAGCCTATCGTTATCCGGTTGCTGACGAGTTATTTGGGAACTCAAGCAGTGTAACGGGAAGTGTGACTTTAGCGAATTCGACTTTAAAACCAGAAGATGGTACGCATCATAATTTATTGGGCGAATATGACTTTGATAATGGTTATGTGCGTTTAAACTTATTCCATGAAAATATCCGTAATGCCATTTATACCCAGTATATCTATTTAAATGGCGCACCGACCTTAAGCTCAGTGATGTCATCGATTGGTGAGGTAGAAACAAACGGCATCGATCTTTCAACCAATTACGATAATATTTTAAAGTCAAATGTTGATGTTAAGCTAAACACGACCATACTGGATGCAAAGATAGTTTCAAATCCGCTTAATACGGCGCTAGTAGGTAATCAAATGCCGTTAATGCCGCATTACCGGGCAAACTTGTTAACGACCTATCATTATGGTAAAGATCTTGATTTATCAGTGGGTACTCGCTACCAAAGCGCCATGAATTCTCAGCCTGATAACAAGGATACCCAAAATGCGTATTACGGTGCTTTTACCGAATCCGTGTATGTTGATTTAAAAGGCACCTATCATTTCAATGATAAAAAAGGTCATATATCGGCGGGTATAGATAACATCAATGGTTATGTTTCTTTTTATAACCATCCATTACCACTGCGCACATTCTTTGCGCAAGTCGGTTATAAATTCTAAGCTCGACCCAACGCAAGCAAGCTTCCATGATTCCAATTTGAGTCATGGAAGCTTTTTTTGGGCTTAATATCTGAGTGGCAGAGGTTCTTTGCCAGTAAAGAGTACCAAGAAAAGAAAGCAGATAAATAACAGGAGAAAGACAAAAGACGAAGGTGGTTTCATAATAGTGTTTAAAAAGGGTAGTGTATCGGGCTTACCCAGCCTAAAAGAATTTAATTGTGGATACACTACCAAGGGAAGCAGATGATGTCTATAAGTTTAACTACCTATGCCAAGAAAAGAGCGTGTTGCTGGAATTCTTCTTAAGATTAAAAACTCGATAATTAGAATAATGATTAAAGAGATGCCCAGTAAAGGTAGTAGTGTTCCTAAGACAACAATAACCAGACCCAGATAAGCCGGCAGTGGTGGGCGCTTAATGACTTTTGGAGCACCGAGCGTGCCTGGATTGCGTCTTCCCCACCATAAGACCACTGAACTAACGCCCAGTAAGAAAACACCCAGTGCAGTGAGTACGCCCAGCGCCTGATTAAACCAGCCAAATAACTGGCCTTCATGAGCGGCAACGCCGACGCCAATAATCCGGTCTAATAGTGGTCGTTGAGAAAAATCCTTACGCTCAATGATTTCACCCGTGTTGGTGTCCAGTTTAATATTAACCCGTAAAGGACGATTTTGACTGTCTGAACGCGCAGACCAGTTAGCGCCATTTTTATTCGGAGGGGATATTAGCACAGGGTAGGCAAAATTTTGAGCGGCGACCACTGGTACAATATGATCCAGAATAGTGTAGTCAGTCAGTGTTGCAGGGCTGGCCATGTTATGACCTTCGTGCCCTGTGGAGCTTGCTGTCGGTGTATTGCTGGCTTGTCGCTCAGCCAATTCTGAAGAGCGTCCAGTGGTCCAGTCTTGCTTAACTACCGTAGCTTGGGTACTTTGACGAACTGTTTTGAGTATTCCACCCCATGATTTTGCCCACGGTAAGCCACTGATGATCAAAAACAATACAAAAAATGCCACCCATAAGCCGGTGACTGAATGGATGTCACGCCAGAAAGTGCGTCTCCCTGCGGTGAGTCGAGGATAAACAATGCCCGCAAGACCGGATACATTGCGTGGCCACCAGAGATAAAGTCCAGTAATAATGAGTACCACCATCCACGAAGCTGCCAATTCCACCAGATAAGAGCCTTTATCTCCCGCCAGTAAGTCACCGTGCAGATGAAAGATTAATGACATCAGGCGTTCATCTTCGGGGACGCTGTTTAAAATTTCCAGGGTTTGTGGGTGTACATAGACACGTTGCAACTGTTTATCTTTGCCTACCAAAATACGTACAGCTGAGGTCTCTGAGGTTGGCATTTCATAAGCGTTCAGTACAGAACCGGGTACGGTCGCCAAGGCGGCGGCCACTTGTTGTTTGGGTGTTGCTAATTGTCCTATGACCACGAGATTGTCATAATCCCGATCTATCCAGGCTTCAATTTGAGGTTTGAATAAATAAATTCCACCCGTAATAGAGAGCCAAATGGCAAAGGGTATGCAAAATAAACCGGCATAAAAATGCCAACGCCAAACGCTATTGTAGGTTAATTTGCTTTTAATTTGCTTGAAGGTGTTTGCTGTTCGAGTGTAACTTTTCATTAGCTTGTCAGGTTAAATTATTGATTGGATTTGTTGTAATATGGCCAAATTAAAGCAAAATTTATACCATTAATGTTTTTTGCTATGTATATCAGTGGCTAAAGTATTTTATTTAAGGTCACCTGCTAGCAAAGTGTGTGATATGACACAGTTTTATTTAAAAAGTACGTGAAATGCCATAGCAAGAAATCGAAAGTAGCCCAATACTGGAGCTCATGCATGGGCAGATTTTTCCGGATCACCCTTACATAAGCTCAGGTCGCATGTTGTTCGTCACTATGTAATAGATTGTTAGCCGTTTGCATAGGCGACAGTGCCTGATGTCACTAGTGATCGGGGCTTGTCGTATGTACTTTTGGTAACTGAATAGGTTACAAACAAAAAATAACCCTTACATGACAGGCTTTCACATAGAGTTTTGGTAAAAGTAACGACGAGGTCTGGGATGTTCGCTAGTGAAAATATAAAAACTGTATGATAAGTTGTTAAGGATAATAGTGCGTTGAGTCATGTAAGCATACTCATTTTATGTTTACAAACTATTTTGTCGAAACAGCCCTGGATCAAGTTAAATACTTTTCTGCTTTATTAGAACCCAAGAAGCTTGATGAACGCATTGCAGTTTATTTTGAAATGAGGAGTCGAGGCGCTTTAATGTCGGCAAAGGGAAAGACTTTGCCCATCCTTAAAATAGAGTCCAGGGATATTTATACAAAACTATTGTACTCTGGCCCTCAGTCGCGTTCAGAATTACAGAAAATGTTAGTTATCAGTGAGGGGGCGTTAAGAGCCTTAATATCCCAAATGGAGAAAGCCGGATTAGTTAAAGCAGAGCCTAAAAAGCCAATATCTTTAAGGCTTTCCCCTAGCTCTATTGAGCTGTTGTTTCCGCATTTGTGGTGACTTTGTAGAAAATTTAAGTCTTTTATCAATGTTGAACAGTTGGTATTGAACGGACTGTCAACGTTACTCAATTTTATCTAATAACACCAAGGCTAAATAATAACTATGATGAATGAATCTGTTTCTATCGGTTTTGTCGGGATATTCTTTATGGTTGCTGGAGATTTACTGTTGGATGCTGTGCCATTGTCGCAAGGTGAGCATTATGGGCAAGCGGTTGGTTTTAGCGGCCATTATGATTTCTGGGAAGCACTTTCACCAAAAACATCAATTGAAACACTATTCAAAAGCCATGATTATGATTACTATCCACGTGGAAGGGTTGTATTTTTCAAAAATACCGGTCGGTACAGTCTTTACGCAGATGCTTGCTTAAATAAACGAGATTTAGAAAAAGTCGTTAAGGCCTTTCAGTTATCAAATTATCGTTTAGCGCGAGATGAGCATTATCAGTGTGCTATTTGCAATCAGGACTATGTGGATTTCTAAAGTGCGATCAATTTAGCGTGTGTAAATTTTATACGAGGGAAGTATGTGTCAGGAATTGAAATGAAAAATGCTGTAGAGTCTAAGATTATCACAGTTAAGGAGATGTTGTTAAATGATAAATTAAAAGTTCCTGAGTATCAAAGGCCTTATAAATGGACGATAAAAAATGTAAATCAATTGATTGACGATATTATTTTTCATAAGGATAAATCGGCTTATCGTTTGGGTACCTTAGTTTTGCATCGCGAAGATAAAAGCTCTGATGAAAAAAGTGCAGAGAATATTATAGACAATATAGTGGATGGTCAGCAGAGGGCGTTGACGTTGACATTGATTGCTTATGCTCTTGATCTTGAGCAGTCTAAATTTAATTCATCAGGTGTCAGTTCTAAAAACTTCAAGTTACTCCAGCAAGGATTTACTAGTGATATCTCACAATTTAACCTCCAGAATAACTTTAAAGAAATTAAACGTAGGATTCATGAGTTTGGAGATGATGGTGGCCTAATCAATTTCTTTTATGAGAAATGCCAATTAGTGCAGGTTGTTTTGACTGATATTTCTGAGGCCTTTCAGTTTTTTGATTCTCAAAATTCAAGAGGTAAAGATCTTGAACCGCATGATTTATTAAAGGCCTTTCATTTAAGGGAAATGGCGAGCTTAACTGACGCTGAGAAAAAGAAGACCGTTGACGCTTGGGAAAAGATACCGTCCACAGAATTAGTAGATTTATTTGGACTTTATTTATATCGTATTCGGCAATGGTCAAATAGCTATTCAGCGCGTTATTTTACAAAAGATGATGTTGGTGTATTCAAAGGCGTTAATCCCCAAAATGAACGAAACTATCCTTATGCCCAATTATCACGAATTGGCTATTTCTACACAGAGAGTTATAACAGGCACCCTCATCGACTTATAGATAATCAATTGCTTGAGTATCCATTTCAAATTGATCAAACGATTATTAATGGGAAATGTTTTTTTGAAATGATCGCTCATTATCATAAATTGACTAGAGATATAAAAAATTGGTTTGATGAGACATTCAGTAATCAAGACATACAAAGTTTAAATGCTTCTTTAATTCCGAAATCGGATTTTTCAAAAAAGATTCAATTAGAGCTTAGGCAATATGAGGGGCGGCATAGAACGGGTGATAAATATGTTAAGGAGTTGTTTCATTGCTATTTAATTTATTATGTTGATAAATTTGGTAGCAAAGGTTTTGATAAGGCAATTGAGAAAGCATTTTTTTGGGCTTATGCCTTAAGGTTAAAAATGTACGCAGTTCATATTGCAACTATAGATAATTATGCGCTAGGTGTTCATGATTCACCTAATCAAGGTCAAGCTGTTTTTAAATTGATGCGGGAAGCTCTTAATCCCTCAGATGTGTTAAATATCCAATTGAAAGAGTTAGAACAAAAAAGTGATGTACAGCAATTAAGAGAAACAGGCGTTTTTAACTTATTTTTTAATATTCAGGATGGAGGGGATAAAAATGCCTCGTGAATTGAAAGAGCCAGAAGAGCTTAAAATAAAAGACCTGTACACAGATCATTATATTATTCCAATTTATCAACGGAATTATGCTTGGGGCGTGTCTGAAGTGACTCAACTTATTCAGGATATAGTCGATTCATCAACAAGGCGAAACGACTCAAAGGAGCATATTAATTATTATATTGGCACTCTCGTTGTTTTTGAGAGAGAACAAGAAAATAAAATAGTTTTTGAAACGATTGATGGCCAACAACGCTTAACAACCTTATCAATATTACTAAGCGCCATTAAGAATGAATATGCGTACTTTATTACTGGGCTTGATGAATCAAAAGATGCATTAGATGTATCTAATTTAAAGAGTGACTGGTTCAAATTAAAGATTGAGTTTGAAAGTAGAGTTGTTTCAACGGAAACTTTAAAAATAATTAAAGAAAATGGAAGGCTAGACTCGCTACATGGAGAGCACTACAATTCAGAGATAAGAACAGCCTATGAGATTTCAATAAAGGCACTTAAGAAAATTTTAAAGAATGACAAGGAAATTAAGGCCTTTTGTGATTATTTATTTCATTATGTGGTGATTTTACGAGTCTCTGTCCCTAAAGATACTAATTTAAATCATTATTTTGAGATCATGAATAGTCGAGGTGAGCAATTAGAGAAGCATGAAATTGTAAAGGCGCGGTGTTTAGAGGTTCTTGAGAGTGATAAATCAATATCTCATGCGTTTGCTTTAATTTGGGAAGCCTGTTCTAACATGGACAAATATGTCCAATATGGTTTCAAAAGCGAACAACGAACTAAGATATTTGGTGACGAATGGGATAGTTTAAAGATTGAGAATATAGTTGAACTTGCTAGTATATCGTTTGGAGGCGAAAAGAGATCAGAGGCTTATAATGAAGCCAATCAAAAACCACCAATTCTTAAAGACTTATTAGCTAAGAAAACAATTGATAATCCATTAGGTTCAAATTCTCAAGATATAGATGCTTCTTCTGAAAGATTTAATTCGGTTATTAATTTTCCTAATTTTCTGCTTCATGTATTAATGATTCAGATAGGTCAAAAAGATGTTGAGTTTGTTAAGGCGAACATAGCTTTAGATGATAAGCGCCTGCTTGATTTTTTTAAGCCTCTTTTAGAAAACAAAGCTGAAAAGTTTGAGTTTGTGAAGCAGTTTGGCTTTAACTTGTTGAAGTGTCGATTCTTATTTGATAGATATATTATCAAGCGAGAAATGGTAGGTAGTAAATCTGATTGGAGCTTAAAGCATTTAAAATATTACTCTCAAATTAAAAATGTAAACTACTTGAATTCTTTTGGTAGTTCAAATATTAATGAGGGGGAAAATAAGTCGTTAATTATGTTGCTTGCCATGTTTCATGTTTCTATACCTACACAAAATTATAAATATTGGTTAAATGCAGCATTAAAGTATCTCTTTCAGACCTATGACAATGAAGGATTTCTAGAAATAAAGGCAGATGCTTATAAAAATTATCTTGAAGATTTAGCGAATGCTTTTCTTCGAGATCGATTTTTGGCGGTTGATGGTAAAAGATTTGATTATCTTGAGATTATTTATACGAATAAAGAAAAGTCAAAAAATATTCTAATTACTGATATTGATCTGAGTTTGATGGATAAAGGCACTGGTGTTGAGAATTTCATATTCAACTACTTGGATTATCTTCTTTGGTCTAAGGATGTCCAAAAATATGATAAATTCAGATTTACTTTTAGAAGCTCTGTAGAGCATTATTACCCGCAGAACCCAAAAGAGGGTGATAATTTGGGAATTGATTCTGAATGCGTAGATAATTTTGGTAACCTTTGTTTGATAAGTAGTAGTAAGAACTCGATGTATAGTAATAATATGCCATATGTTAAATTAAGCAGTTATTCAAGTCCTGATAGTATTGACAGTATAAAACAAAAAATAATGATGGATATAACACAAGGAAACCAAAAAAATGAAAGAGCAGCAAAAAATCTTTGGGGTAAAGCTGAAATTGAAACACATGCAACGGAAATGAAAAAAATCTTATTGCCGGATTTATATGTTGAATGATTACCAAAACAGACTCAGCCCCAAGTTATTTTATTTGTCATCAATTGCTCTAGCATTCAAGAACTCAAATACTAAATCATAGCATCCTTAACCAACACGTAGATCACTTAGAGTTCACAAGTTTATCAGTGACCTTTACAGCAAAAGTAACCTTTTTAACATCAATCCTATCCATGTTTAGAGCAAACAAGACCTTGGATGCTCTAAAAGTAACCTTGTTTACTCTAAAAGGATATTAGTTTGCTCTGAAAGGATACTTGTTTGGGGTCAGGAGAGTATACCGGAGGTGTCCTAGGTCCAGGACAAGGGCATTTGTGGTCAGGTTTGGAACAAACAAGATACTGTTTATAGCAAACAAGGTCTTGTTTGTTCTAAACTGGATACTGTTTATAGTAAACAAGGTCTTGTTTGCTATAAACTAGACTCCTTCTATCGCAGAAGTGATCTTGTTTATAGTAATCAAGGTTCTTTTCAGAGTAAAAGCAATCTTGATTGAAGCAAACTAGATCAACAATAGCTCAATAACAGGCTGAATCCTCATGTTTGTCCAGTTTTCTTCTATACAGGCAATTGTTGAGGTAATCATGAAGATGCTCTATTCTTCAATAATTGTCTGAACCAGTATCCAGGGTTT
>SESG01008538.1_pt1 | contig 22389 bp, 20 predicted proteins | sample 3171421 | NCBI WGS metagenome assembly SESG01 (sample SAMN10866946, study PRJNA518727) | freshwater metagenome | biome: subpolar coniferous forest; feature: holomictic lake; material: water; isolation source: holomictic Lake 227, 6 m and 8 m depth | place: Canada: near Kenora, Ontario | collected...
TGTGCCGAAACCATACTCCGGTGCCGTAGGTTCTTTCTCCCTCAGCCTCATGGCCGACAAAGAGATGCTCAACGTTGGAGAACCACTCTCCCTGAAACTCACCCTCACGGGCAAAGGAAGCCTCCTTACCCTTGAACTTCCCGATGTTCAACTCCCTGAAAGCTTTCGGCAAAACCCTCCGGAAAGAGCGACGAACCTTGTAAAAAAATCCGGAACAACCTCTGGCTCCATAACATTAACAACTCTTGCCTGGGCTCAATCAGAAGGTGATTTTCAAATCCCGCCTGTAACCCTTGTGGTCTTCAACCCTGATACACAACAATTCAGCACCCTTCATTCGAAATCACTTGCCATACAGGTACATGCGGCCACACGGAAAGCTGCAGGAGGAGGAGAAGAAAAATCACTCAACACCCCTTCAGAAAAAAAAGTCAGTGCAACCACCCTCTTCTCATCAATAGCAATCGCAATCCTGTTACTCGTAAGCAGCGCTCTCATTGCACTGAGCAGAAAAAAACAGCCCACCGATGTAAAAAAAATAGTGCCCAAGGGCGCAGTCAGCCACTCACCTGAAACCGGAACATCTGCAAAAAACATGAAACAACAGCTTCTGGCACTGCTTGCAGAGACGGGGATCAAAAGTCCCGGAGGAATGACAAGGATAGAGCTGCAAGATGCACTGCAGGAGATAAACCTCCCCGATGAAACCCGCTCAGAACTTCCCGAAGTGCTCGACTCGCTGGATAAAATCCTCTACAGCCACTCCGAAGAAAAAGAGAGGCGCATCCCTGAATGGATGAAGGCAAAAGTAAACGCTCTGCTGCACGCGCTGAAAAAAGCTGGCTAAAGCGGCTGAAATTGCAAGCAAACATCCCTCAGGAAAAACAGCTAATCCGGCAGACCAAAAAGGGCAATTGCACGCTCAGGATAGTCGGTAATAATCCCCTCTGCACCGATGTGCCTCATGGCAAGCATCTCTTCCGTCCGGTTGACAGTCCAGGGGATCATCGCAATGCCCCGGTCATGAAGGGTTTCTCTCATCTCCCTGTCAACAAGAAAAAAATGGGGATTAAGATAGCAGGGTACAAAGCCAAGTTCATGCAACAATTCATCAATATTTTTCCTCTTCTCAATCAGGAGTCCATAGCAAATCCGGGGATTTAACCTCCACGCCTCCCGAACCACCCGGAAGTCAAACGACTGTATCCTTACACGCGACGATAACCCGGCCTCTTCAACAAGCCGAAGAACAAGTGCTGCATAGTGGTCGGGAGGAGGATGAAAAAGCCCATCCTTGTCGGGCCATGACTTTATTTCAAGATTATAGATCATCCTCCCCGTCATGGCCGATGATGCCATGCAAGCCTCCACCTCACTGAATACCGTAGAAAGAAGCGGCTTAAAGGCAACAACACGCACCTGCTTAGGAAAGGAGGGATGAGGCAGACCGCAGTCAAAAGAGGCAATATCCCGATACCTCATCTCATAGAGGAGATAACGCCCCTGCTCTTCCATGCCGAGTGGACGACCATACGGATCAGAACAAAGAGGAGCGGCAAGCCAGGGGTCATGAGAAACAACAATCTGCTGATCTTTCGAAACCATAATATCAAGTTCGAGCACCCTGATGCCAAGAGTGGCCGCATGAAGGAATGCCTGCAGTGTGTTTTCGGGAAAAAGGGCCCTGCCACCCCGATGAGCCTGTATTTCAAACGCCATTACATGGCCGATTTTTAACGCAGCAGCACCGCCCCTCCAGGACAAGTTCATTTCCGGAAAAGAGTAACAACACTATCTGCCAGAGCAGTTATGGATTACGCTTGCCGGAAGCCGCACGCGACACTTTTGAAAAGTTCTTCTTTTTCGGTTTTCTTTTCTGCAGCTTGTTACCATCCGCACCGTTCGCAACGGGATGCTTGCCGACACCGTTCACACCGAAGAGCGTGGAGGGAGTTTTGTTTTTATTAAAGCGGTTTTTGCGATACTTTTTTTCAAGGTCAGCATAAGGACTGGGTGGCTCTGGAGAGGTATTGTGGTTATTATAATTCGGCTCGTCAATGACCTCATCAAAATCATCCAAAACCACATCGGGATGAACTGTATTAAGCAAGTTATTTTTGTTTATGTTCAACAAATCAAGAGCGCTTTTTTTTACTCAGGATTATTTCTGAAGGGAGTTTAATGTACGATTTTAGAATCAAAATACAAGAAATAGTCTTCCCCATTGATGCCGCAAGGGCATTCTGATAGAGTTTTTGCATTGCTTCCTGTCTGTTTAAGTGGTAAATTTGAGCATATTTCATAAAAAAAAATGGAGCCCCACAATGGATGTTCGCAGATTGATTCTTGCCGTGATTCTTCCTCCCGCATCAGTCACCAACAAGGAGGTCGGGACGATTATGCTAACCGGTCTTCTTACCCTGCTCGGGTGGGTGCCCGGTGTTGCCTTTGCACTCTTCATGATAAACCAGGAGCGCCTGGCAAAAGTCTAAACAATCGCCAGGCGTGCGCCAAAAGAAAGCAAAACCCTGCAACAAGGATAATGGTTGCTCCTGATGCGATATCGAGCAGGAAAGAAATCCATAACCCGCAAATGCTGAAAAAAGCCGAAAGCAGAACTGCCCGAACCATCATTCCGGGCAGGCTGCGGCTCACCATTCGTGCAATGGCCGCAGGGATAGTCAGAAGCGCAATCACCATAACAATGCCCACAACACGCATCATAACAACGACGGTCAACGCAATCAGGCAAAGCATCAGCAGATAGAGTGCCATGGTTTTCAGCCCCGATACGGTGGCATACTCCTCATCAAAGGAGATGGCAAGAAACTCCTTGCTGAGGAGCCACACTACGGCAAGAATCAACAGATCAAGCAAAAGGATCATCCACAGATCAAATGAAGGAACCGTCAGAATATTACCGAAAAGATAGCTGAAAAGATCGGGGGCATAGCCCGGTTTAAGACCAATACAGATCACCCCGACCGCCATCCCGACCGCCCAGAAGGTTCCGATTGCCGTATCCTCTGCAACCTTGGCCTTTTTACTCAGCAAGCCGATAGCCAGCGCAGCAGCCAGACTGAACGGGATAACGCCGAGCAGTGGATTGATTCCAAGGTAGTAGCCAACTCCTATACCACCAAAGGCCGTATGCGCTATACCTCCGCTGATAAAACCGATCTTTTTCACCACCACGTAGGTGCCGATGACGCCGCAGGCAACGCTGGAAAGGAGTGCGGCAAGAAGGGCGTTACGCATGAATTCAAAAGCAAATATCTCCTGAAGCATACCGTTCGTACCGTTCAAGGGTTTGGAAAAACGGGATTCTGCGCCACCACCCCGGCAAAGCTCTCCCTGCCAACAGCAGAGCACGGCTCATGCAGCTCAAGCGAAACATTCAACGTAGCAATTTTTGTCACATAACGACCTATGAGTGCGGTATCGTGCGTGACAAGCACAATGGTGAGCCTCTCTTTCAACTTCTCGATCAGATCATAAATGGTGGATTTCATCTGCGGGTCAATGCTTGCCGTTGGCTCGTCCAGCAGAAGCAGTTCAGGCTCTCCTGCAAGCGCACGGGCAATCAGTGCCCGCTGCAGCTCCCCGCCCGACAAATCACCTATCCGGCGCTCCATCAGCCGTTCAAGACCTACCATACAAACCGCCTCATCAACCCTCTCTTTGTCAAGACGGTTATAGTGCTGAAACAGTTTTTTTTTCGACAACCGTCCCATCAGCACCAGATCACGAACACTGATGGGAAACTCTCGGTCAAAAAAAAGCCGCTGGGGCACATAGCCTATACGCCCCGGCGAGCGTCCCGGCAACCCGCCAAAAACGTTCACACGTCCTGCTGAAAAACGCTCCAGGCCAAGAATTACCCTGAGCAGTGTCGTCTTTCCTCCGCCATTCGGACCAACCAGAGCAAGAAAATCACCTTCACCAACTCTCAGAGTCACTCCGTCAACCACCCTCACACCGCCCAGATCAACGGAGAGCCCGTCACATTCAATGATGGCAGGCCTCATCGCATACTTTCAAAAAACGCACTCGTCGCACGCCTGAGGTTATCCTGATAATCTGATGAGAGTGGGTCTACACTCCGTGTCTTGCCGCCGATTTCCATCGCTATGGTTTCAGCCTGGGAACGATTGAACTGTGGGGAGACAAAGACAACCTTGATATCGTTCGCTTTAGCTTTTTCAATCACACGCTGCATCTGCCGAGGTGTGAGCGTCTTGCCCTCCTCCTCGACGGCAATCTGTTCAAGCTGGAAGGAATCAGCGTAATAGCCCCATGCCGGATGAAAAACCAAAAAGCGCCGGTTCTTTACACCGGAAAGCTTTTGCTGAATCTCCCGGTCGAGCAATTGCAGTTCAGCCTGAAGCTTTTGAGAGTTCTCCGCATACTCTGCACTTCGTGCCGGATCAACCGCCGCAAGATCATGCTCAACATTCTTTGCAATAGCAATACCATTTGCCGGAGTGAGCCAGTAATGAGGATCATAAGGCTCGTCATGATGCGAGCATCCACCGTGCTTGAGACGAAGCAGGCGAACACCCTCGACTCCGTTGCAAACACTCAGTGCAGGGTTTATCGACAAAAAGCGATCCATCCAGTCGAGTTCAAACTCAACACCTGAACCTGCCTTGATGAACAGCACTGCCTCCCCAAGGCGGGCCATCTGCCTGGGAGAGGGCTCATAACTATGCGGATTTCCGCCTGGTGGTACCATCACCGATACAGCAACATGAGAACCCCCGATCCTTTCAGCAAAATAGGCAAGCGGAGCAATAGAAGCAACAATCGGCAACTTGCCCGTTTCAGCCTGCCGGACACACCCGCCCAGGAATATAGCAAGAAACGGAAGTACAAAATACCATTGCCTCAGGATGCTCTCCATACAGTCCATTTTTATCCTTGATCTTACATATTGAGGATGGGGCTGAGTCCACATCCACCACTCCCCCAAAATACGAAAAAAGATTGCGCAAATTCTTCAAACCCAAAAGTTGCAAAAAAAAGAGAGTCCCGCTCAAATACCATCACTCACGGCAGCCTGTTCAGCGCACTGACCGTCGCCTTGATGGAGGCGAGGCTGATGTTCGAATCAATCCCGGCACCATAGGAAACCCGCCCATCAATACAACCAATCCTGATATAGGCTATGGCAAGGGCTCCCGCACTATGGCCTATGGCGTGCTCGGCATAGTCATCAACACTGAAATCCACTCCACTCTCCTTGACAAATCCCTTGACAAAAGCATCAAGAGGGCCATTCCCCTGTGCCGTAAAACTGAACTCCCTCTCCTTGCCCTGCACAATACAGCTTAGGGTTGTTGCCTCTTCATCAAGGCGCTCAAGATCCGCATCAGCCCAACTGATCTGGCATTTCCTGAGAGAAAGCGGCTCTCGAAGTTTTATATACTCCGCATGAAACAGCTCATGAATCTGCTCAACCGACAACTCAACACCCGTCGTATCGGCCACCGCCTGTACCGCTTCAGCAAAATCAGGCTGCATCCATTTCGGTATCTGGAGGCCGTACTCCTTTTCAAGCACCCAGGCCACACCACCTTTACCGGACTGACTGTTAATACGAACAATGGCTTCATAGGTACAACCAACATCCTGCGGGTCAATGGGCAGATAGGGCACCGCCCACAAACCACCGGGCGAGAGCGGCTGCGCCTTCATCCCCTTGCTGATTGCATCCTGATGCGAACCGGAAAAAGCGGTATAGACCAGCTCCCCCGAATAGGGATGACGAGGGTGAACATCCATGCGTGTGCAACGGCGATAGACCTCACGTATGCGGGGAAGATCGGAAAAATCAAGCTCAGGATCGACTCCCTGGCTGAAAAGGTTCAACGCCATGGTGACAATATCCATGTTGCCACACCGCTCACCATTTCCAAACAAGGCTCCCTCAACACGGTCAGCACCAGCCATCACCGCCAATTCAGCAGTAGCCACGGCAGTACCACGATCATTATGGGCATGAACACTAATCAAGACCGCATCCCGCGCCTTGATGTTGCGGCAGAACCACTCAATGCGGTCAGCATAAATATTGGGCTGCGACATTTCAACCGTTGATGGAAGGTTCAGAATAATTTTTTCATCCTTCGACGCACCCCAGGTATCCATAACCGCATGACAGACATCAAGCGCATAATCAAGTTCCGTACCTGTAAAACTTTCAGGGCTGTACTCGTAACGGATACCCGCATTGCCGCACTCATCCTTCAACCGACGAACAAGCGCCGTCCCCTCGACAGCAATAGCCTTGATCTCCTCCCTGTTTTTGCGAAAAACCACCTCCCGCTGCAGAGTTGATGTCGAATTATAGAGATGCACTATGGCATGTTTTGCCCCGCTTATGGCATCGAACGTCTTGCGAATCAGATGCTCCCGCGCCTGGGTCAGCACCTGAATCGTAACATCATCAGGCACAAGATGCTCCTCAACAAGCCGACGCACAAAAGCAAACTCGGTAGCCGAAGCTGACGGAAAGCCAACCTCAATCTCCTTGAATCCAATGGAGACAAGAAGCTGGAACATGGAGACCTTCTCCTCAACACTCATCGGTACCGGAAGCGCCTGATTACCGTCACGAAGATCAACACTGCACCACAGTGGAGCTTTCGTGATACTCTTGTCAGGCCAGCTCCTCGCGACAATTGCAACCGAAGGGTACGTTGCATACTTCTGATATTTCATCTTTTTCATTACACACATCTTCCTTTTTATATCACTTTAAACGAAAAAAGCCACCAACCCTTGAGAAGGTGGCGGCTTTAACAATGTTTTCTTGCTTGCTGAAAAACGAACTAAAGAAAACCTCCCTCCAAAGCCACCACGCCGGGAAGCAGCAGGGCCAGCAAGAGCAGGAGATTCTTGTGATTCGTTGCACACATGGTCAGCACAAAAAGTAAAAAAATCATTCAACAGCTTTCACTGAAAATAAAAAAATTGCCGATGCGTACAATGCAGTCCAGAACATTTTCTTGCCTTTCTGCAATAGGACTCTCCACTGCCAACTCTACGGTTACAAAAAAATTCAACGAATGACAAGCGTGACAGGGTCACTGCGCTGCAACCAGAAAAAAAGACGTTCAGCATCCAACAGCAACAGCCTGACACAGCCATGTGAGGCAGGACGACCAGGAAGCGACTGCTGATGAATAAAATACCCTTTATAATAATTTACTGAAAACGGCATGGGTGCGTTCTCATACCTTAAAGAGCGCCTGAAACGCTCCTTGTAGTTGACAAAAAAATTTCCAGGCGGTGTTGCTCTCTCTTTTTTACCCGATGAGACCGGACCCCAAAAAAGAAGTTTCCCCTCCTCGTAGGCTCCAAAATATTGTGCTTCAAGAAAAATACGGATCTCGCGCACTCCCCTGCTGTCGGCAAGAGTTGCCGGAACGGGAGAATAAAGTACTGCCTTGTTGACATCAACAGGCACAAGCACCTCTTTTCCCAACGGGAAATGACGCTCATCAAGGCGATTCACTTTCAGGAAAATGATCCGGGCTGTGGAGTCGGAATTACATATTTTTGAAAGTGTTTCACCTTTTTTGACGACTCTCTTGACAAAACCATCGGGGATTGCAGGCTTGACGACTGCGGATGAATCTACCGACTGGAGGGAGGGTTCTGTCGGAATTTCAGACGCATATCCTGCTACGGAAAAAGTAAAGAGAAACAAGAGCGTCACGTAAACAAGAACCCTTTGGGCTGATAGTATGGTATTCATTCACCTCACTTAAAATATGATATATTATTATCAGACAGTTCCCGGTATTTCCAGCAACAGGAGCAAACAACAGAATAACACTTCAAAAGTGATTATGACAGAACAATCGAAAATATCTGCCACTGAAGGAACTGGAATGGAGTGAACATCAAAAAACTCAACCAATCAGCCGAACAGGCCAGCTCAATGCAGAGGCATTCAATCCTCTCCTGCAGAAGAATTACAAAAAAAGCCCATCATTCCCATCGAATCAAGCACAATAACGCTGACACCCCTGCATTCAGCGATCAACCGTTCAACAAGAGTCTTGCGGCCCCTGATGCGCTGCCACAAGGAGATTTTTTTGCCGGATTTACCGATAATGATATGTCCGATGCGATACTCCCGAGCAAACTGCCGAATTGTTGCGACCACATCGTCTCCCTTATAGGCACAAACCGTAGCTCCGAGCTGTTGTGCAAGTGCACTGAAATGCAGTGGCAAAAGCCGCGCATCAGGCATCGCAGGGATTTCCGCAAAGGTTTGCACAGAAACGACATACCACTTTTTATTCAACCGTTCTGCCATGCGGGCGGCATAGCGCAGCAGAGCCTCACTGTTCAAGCACGTTGAACTGAGACAAACCATAAGCTGATCAGAAGTGAACAAGGATTCATCAAAAGGCTGGTCAGGCCGCTTCGACTCAATTTGTGCCGCAACCACCCTGAGGGTAAGTTCCCGGAGCTGTTCAAGATTTTCTTGTCGAAACAATTGAGAAACCACAATTTCCGAACGACCGGGCAGATAAACCTTTCCTTCGCTCAAACGCTTACGCAGATCGTCGATAGAAATATCGACGTTGACAAGCTGATCGGCCAACGCCAGAATACGATCGGGCACCTGCTCTCGAACCTTCACTCCAGTTACCTGTTCAACCCGTTCATTCAAGCTTTCAAGATACTGAATGTTCAACGCGGAAATAACATGAATACCGGCGGCAAGAATTTCCTCGACATCTTCATAGCGCTTCGAATTTCTGCTCCCAGGAACATTGGTATGCGCAAGATCGTCAACAAGGACAACCGATGGACGTCGATAAAGAATTGCGTCGATATCCATCTCGGTAATTTCTATGCCACGATAACGCAGGCTTTTTGGGGCAATAATTTCGACTCCTGAAAACGAAGCACCGCTATGTTCCCCATGAGTCTCGACAAAACCAACGACAACATCAATACCACTCTCTTTGAGTCGAAGAGCATCATGCTGCATCTGCCAGGTTTTTCCCACCCCGGGGCTATAGCCGACATAAATCTTGAGCTTGCCCCTTTGTGAGCGCTGGATGAGACGCAAAAAACTGTCCGCTCTTTTGCCTGACATCAACACTCCTGTTCTACCGTCATAACGTATCTCTCTTTCTGATATAATTGTACTGGCAACGTAAAATAAAAAACCGATCCTTTTCCCGGAGAGCTTTCCACGCTAACAGTACCGCCATGAGCATCAATAATTTCCTTGACAATCGAAAGTCCAAGACCAATGCCACTTTTTTTCTGCTGTCCCGAAACCCGATAAAATTGTTCAAAAAGATGTTCAATATGTTCCGGTGAGATCCCCGCTCCACTATCTTCAACCGAAAAACGGATATTCTCGCCATCATCACAAGCTCTTGCCGTTATCGTCCCTCCAGAAGAGGTAAACCGTAATGCGTTCGACAAAAGATTATCAAAAACATACCGAATGCCATCAGGATCAGCCAGAACATCTTGCAACCCCTCCTCAACAACGGCAACTATTGCAACAGCATGGTCACGAGCTTGAACAAGAAACGGCTCAATACCCTCAGTGACCAGACGGAGGGGAGTAACCGGAAGAAAGTCCAAATGGGCTTTGCCTGATTCAATCCGGCTAAGATCAAGCAGATCATCAAGAATATGCACCAGACGTTCGCACTCCTCCCGTGCGGCAAAAAGCAAATCAGCCTGCTGCTCGTTGAGATAACCGACACGCTCTTCAAGCAGCAAATGAATCGACATCCGCAGCGATGTTAAAGGTGTTTTTAACTGATGGGATACAGTTGCAATCACACTGCGTTTCAGCTCAAGCTGTTCATGAAGTTGCGTAACATCCCTGAAAATCAACACAGCACCAGCAAACTGATCATCCTCTCTCCCAACAGGAACAGGCACTGCCATTGGCTGAAAAAAATGTTCCCGCTCTCCGGCAAAATGCTGAATAAAACCTTTCCCTTCTGCGGATTCCGTTGCAGAACCCTGCCTGAGTGCTTTCTGCAGTAAAACTGTCAGCCACTCCTGTCCAAGTTCAGAGACGCTAACCCCTGGCTTCAGTTTGAAATATTGAGCCGCCGTTTCAGTTGATACTTCGACCACTCCGTTCAAATCAAGCACTGCTATCGGCAAAGGCAACACCTTGAAGAGTTCCTGTACTGCCTGCCGGGTACGAAGAAGGGTTTCCTGGTCGCCTTTGCGCATTTTGCGAAGCGTTACAGCCATTTCATTAAATGATGCTGAAAGCTTCCCGATTTCATCTCTTGAGGTGGTGTCAAGCACGAGATCAAGATTCCCTTTGCGAATCTCTTCAGCCGATGCAATCAACTTTTTTATCGGCATAAGAATCCATCGATGCGACTGATAACTGAAAAGCACGGCAAGAACGGCACTGGCAAAAATTGCTGCAAGCATGGTGTTATGTGCCGATGCGGCCATCTGCCGGGCATTATCATTTGCCCGATGCATATTGGACTGGTTCATGTCGAGAACTTCCCGGGATAACTGCCTGATCTTGTGAAAGAGAGGACGAAGCGTTGAAGAATAACGGCTCCGCCTTTCAAAGAGAGAAATTGATGCATCACTCACACAATCAATACCTTGGGCATATTCCGTGAACAGACTCTTTATCTGCATCGCCTTCTGATGTTCTCCGGGCAGCGTGATATTGCCAAGCTCAACCTGCAGTGCATTTCGGAAGTTCAGCTCATGACTGCGGATGGCATTCATCCCTTCATCGCCATGCCCGGCCAAAATAAACAACGCTGCACTGTCGATATGCCCAAGGGATTCTGTCATCTCCTGACAGGCAACAACACTTCGATAGTTCTGCCGGAGAATAACATCAACAGCTCCGCCAAGCACATCAATCTGGCGTATGGTCAGCACACCCATCGCAACAACAATAAGCAGCAGCCCGCCAAACCCAAGAAAAAGTTTCTGCCGTATCCCGATCATCAGCCCTCCTTACTCTCAAAAAGGTTAAACCTTGACAGGCATAATCACAAAGGGAATGCCCTGCACATAGAGATTTCGCTGTATGGCAAAAACAGTATAATTGTGCAGCCAGCGATCCATCAGCGACTCCTTGATAAACACAAGCTGACCCCCGAAAAAAACAATATTCGGAAATTTTTCCCTAATGGCCGGAACAAGCTTGTTGACCTCATCAACCACGTCGGTTCCAAGAGAAAAATAGGCCTCGGAATAGTATCCATGCTCTTTCATATAATCAACATATTTGGACGTTTCGTTGCGCACAAAACTGCCAAGATTCTTTATTTCATCAGCTCCCTTGAAGTTTCCCGCATCAATGGAACCAATCTCAACAAACACATAATTTTTATAACTATCCCCAAAAAGACGAAAAACACTGAACAGGGTATGCAAGCCCAGTCCGTTAAACCCGCTTACCAGAATAGCGGCTGTTTTTGCCTTGGAGTCAAAAACCGGAAGCAGGCAAGAACGGTCGCTCTCCTTGTCATGCACATCCGAACCTGTCAGCACCGCTGCTTCAACAATAACATCAAGCCGTTTCAGGGTGTGAGCGGTGCTTGTGTAATGGCCTTTTATAAAAAATGCAGCCAGAACAAGAGCACTGGTTATCACGATGGTAACCCACCCGCCTTCATTAAACTTGAGAACGAGTACCGAAATCAGAATAAAGGTCGTCAGCATCAAGCCGATACCATTAATGACAAGTTTCCTGCGCCATTTTTTTTCTGTTCCTCGTTTTGTCCACCAATGCTTTACCATACCAAGCTGAGACAGGGTAAAGGTGATAAAAACGTTGATACTGTACAGGACAATCAGAAAATCAACCGACCCATTCGAAGCAAGCATCATGATCAATGCCGCCGTTCCCATGACAAGAATTCCCTTTTCCGTCACAAGCCGGTCGCTCAGCATGGCAAAGCGCGCTGGCAGCCATTTGTCGAGAGCCATATTTGCCAGTACCCTTGGGCCATCAAGAAAACCTGTCTGTGCAGCAATAAAGAGCAGAACCGCTTCGGAAAAGAGCGTTACCCAGACAAAACCAACACCATACAACCCTCCCCATGACGCAGTGACCTGCTGAAAAAGAATGGCATTCAGAGTCTTGCCTGGCATATCCTGGACATCAAAAAGAATGTAGGCAAGCATAAGCCCCATAACCGTCACGGAAAGAGAGATGGCCATATAGCGCATAGTCTTCTTTGCCGTCGCAACTTTCGGGTCACGCAAAACAGGCAAACCATTGCTGACCGCCTCAATACCGGTAAAGGTACCAGCACCAAGACTGTAAGCCTTCATAACAAGAAAAAGCACCCCGAACACCCCCAGCGTATGGAATGAAGTGGTAAGCTCACGTCCAGTTTCATGATAGACTTTGCCAAAATCTGCGAGATGGGAGACCACCGCATAGACAATAACAATAAGGTGGGTAGCAACGAAAAGCAGAAAAACAGGCACAAGGGGCATCACCGCCTCCTTGATCCCCCGGAGGTTTAAAATGAGCAAGCCCATCACCCCGATAACTGCAAACCACAGCTTAAAACCGATGAACCCTGCTGGCAGAAAACTGAAAATTGCATCTGCCCCGCTGGCGATGGAGATGGTAATGGTGAGCACATAGTCAATCAGGAGTGCACTACCACTAATAACGCCCATCTCTGGCGAGAGCAGTTTACTGGCAACCAGATAGCCGCCACCCCCGGAAGGGAAAAGTTCAATAATGTGCGAATAACTTGATGCAATGATGAGAATGGTAATTCCAGTGCCGATAGCGACAAAAATCCCAAGTGTCGGATGGCCCTGAAGCGCTTTGAACGCCTCAGGTGGACCATAACAGGAGGAAGAGAGTCCGTCCGAACCAAGACCCACCCACGCAAGAAAAGCAGTCAGCGCAAGCTGGTGAAAAATTCTGTGATCCCGAAAATCCCGAGCCCCACCGAGAAAAAAGGTTTTTAACTGCCGGAATGCTTTATTCACTGCCATAGATGTCGTACAAAAAATTTAATCCTCCGTTGCGGGCTTCCTGCAGCGATGATCTGAGTCAAAACAGCCACAGAGACTTCTCTGCACGTCAACCGAACAACTGTTGCCAGCCTTCATTGCACGAACATAAGAAAAGAGGGGAAATGGATATCGTGCAGAACACAAGGGCGAGAGAGAAAGTGCATTGAATTTTGCAAGGTCAACCCGGGAAGGTTAAATCCTGTATTGTTTCCGCTTTCGCCAAAGGGTTGCCTGATCAATACCCAAAAGCTCCGCCGCTTCCTGAAGGGATTTTGATGACGCAAGAATGCGGCGGATATGATTTTCTTCGATCACATCAAGAGTCAAGGGATCACCAATGCGCACCGGATGCTCTTTGAAGAGAATTGAATCTGGCAACAACTCCGCCCCGATTCGCTCATTTTTACTCAAAATCACTGCACGTTCAACAACATTGCGCAACTCCCGAACATTGCCTGGCCATGAATAGCTTCGGAGTGCAAGCAGCGCACTTTCCATAAAACCCTCAAGGCTTTTATGGTTACGGGCAGCAAAAAATTGCAGCATACTGCTGGCAAGATGCTCAACATCATCAGGGCGCCCTGCAAGGGGAGGCAAATCAATCTGGATAACATTCAGGCGGTAAAAAAGCTCTTCACGAAAGCGCCCCTCCCTGACCGCAAGCTCAAGATCCCTATTGGTTGCCGCAATAATGCGTACATCAGCTTTATAGGTCTGATGATCACCAATCCGTTCATACTCTCGATCCTGAAGAAAACGAAGAAGTTTTGGCTGGATTGAAAAGGGGAGATCTCCTATTTCATCAAGAAAGAGTGAACCACCTTCACAAGAGGAGACTCGTCCCGGCTTCTCGCGGAGAGCACCGGAAAATGAGCCCTTGACATGGCCGAAAAGCTCGCTTTCAAGAAGTTCATGACTTAAAGCCGGGCAGGAGATCACCCCGAATGGTTTTTCTGCCCGGCGACTCCACTCATGGATCAATCGGGCAAGCACCGTTTTTCCTGTCCCGCTCGCCCCCCGTAAAAGCACAACAGCTTCAGAAGAGGCAACCTGACGGGCCAGAGCCAGAGCCCGCTGCATGACAGGATAACGGGAGACAAAATTGGCTTCAGGATGACTGCTGCCAAGCTCCTCCGGCAACGGGGCAATGCGACGCTCAATACCACACAACGGCGCAAGACGCTTGATGACCTGCTCAAGCTGATCGGGTGTAAATGGCTTTGGAATATAATCTACCGCACCCCTCTTCATCGCTTCAACGGCACTATCGACAGAGGCATAAGCCGTTATGACAACAATCTTGATCCAGGAACAAGCATCAAGCAGCGACTGCACCAGGTCAAGACCGCTTTCAACCCCAAGACGAAGGTCAACAAATGCAAGGTCAAAAACCTGCAATTCGGCTTCAGCACACGCATCACGCGAGTTGCTCACCGCCTTCACCCGATAGCCGCGAGATTCCATGAAAACCGTCAACGTCTTGCGGATATTTATTTCATCATCAACAATCAGAACATTCAGCATAAAGCATCTCTCGGCAAACATCGTTGGCACCTCCTCCTCTCCAGTCAGGAAATATCACGCATAATCGGGTTAATGCCAATAGAAAAAAGAGTACCCAAGACAATCTACCGAAATATAACAAGGCAACTACACCGCCCTCGACCAGTAGATATGTTTTTGAAAATCAATAAAGGTCGAAAGGATTTTATCATCCTCCGGTGTACGATGCACCACCTCGGCACCACTGTTGGGGTTCTTCACGGAGAGATCCCGGGTCACGGGTTCTACGTCTGCAATGCTGACACTCCACGATTTATCGGAATCAGCCTTGGTTTTCTGTAACTGCACAAACTCGTCCAGATCATTTTCATTGAGCGGATTGGTTTTGCCCATGTTGCGACCGGGGGCGAGCTGGTAGTACCAGATTTTCCGGGTCGGTACCCCTTTTTCAAAGAAGAGCACCACGGTTTTGACACCTGCCCCCTGAAAGGTACCACCGGGGCAGTCGAGGACGGTGTGCAGGTTACAGCTTTCGAGCAGGAGCTTACGCAGGCTGATGGAGGCGTTGTCGGTATTGGAGAGAAAGGTGTTTTTGATGACAATGCCCGCCCGGCCACCGGCCTTGAGGATTTTGATAAAGTGCTGGAGAAAGAGAAAAGCGGTCTCTCCGGTCTTGATCGGGAAGTTCTGCTGCACCTCGGCCCGCTCTTTGCCGCCGAAAGGTGGGTTGGCAATAATAATATCATACCGGCCACGCTCCTGAATGTCCGCAAGGTTTTCGGCAAGGGTGTTGGTATGAACAATATTGGGCGCTTCAATACCGTGCAGAATCATGTTCATGGTGCCAATAATAAAGGCCATCGCCTTTTTCTCCTTGCCGTAGAAGGTGCTTTTCTGCAGCACCCCGATATCATGGGTTGTCAGGTTCTCTCCAGCCTTCAGATACTCGTAAGCTTCAGCAAGAAAGCCCTCTGAACCGACGGCGCCATCGTAAATTTTTTGACCGATGACAGGCGCAACCACCTTGATAATGGCCCTGATGAGCGGCCTCGGGGTGTAGTCTTCGCCACCGTTGCGCCCGGCGTTGCCCATGTTTTTGATTTTGCTCTCGTAGAGATGACTCATCTCATGCTTTTCAACGTTGGTACGAAAGCGAAGCTCATCAATCCGGTCAATCACCTCTCGAAGGTTGTAGCCGCTCTGGATGCGGTTTTTCAGCTCGCTGAAAATTTCACCAATCTTGTAGTGAATGGTGGCTGAGCTCTCCGCCGAACTTTTGAAGGCTTTCAGGTAGGGAAAGAGCTCTCGGTCAACAAAATCCTTGAGGTCGTCACCACTCATGGCGCTGTTGTGGTCTCTTTTGCCATCGGCTGTTTTGGGAGATGCCCATGCTTCCCAACGGTAGTAGTGGCTGAGAAGCGGTGTATAGGGTTTTCCGGAGAGTATGGCCGTAGTCTCTTTGTCTTTTTCAAGATCGTCAAGATACTTGAGAAAGAGGATCCATGAGGTCTGTTCGATATAATCGAGTTCACTGCCACAACCGGCGTCTTTGTGAAGGATATCGTCAATATTCTTGAAAGTCTACTCGAACAACGGGGTGACTCCTCGATTATTTTTATGGGTTAGGTAACTGGGGGGTACAACGAAAAAAAGGCACTACACCTCTTGAAGTGTACTGCCTTTTTTGTGCTCCGCGGGCAGGACTCGAACCTGCAACCCTGCGATTAACAGTCGCATGCTCTACCATTGAGCTACCACGGAATCTTTTTCAGCGTCGTCTCCTTCGCTGATGGGGTGTTAATATACACCGGTTTTTTGAAAATGCAAATCCCAAAAGGCTTTTTTTGTGCATTTTGTTCAAAGTTGTGCCACAAGCGCTTTTCATTTTCCGTAATAATTTTTGTACATTGGTTCTCTTTTACTGAAAAGATGGTCTATGCATAAAGATGTATCGCTGATAGAGATTGGGCTGGGTGCTCTTGCGGAGGGTACCAATGAGTTCAATTTCACCTGTAAAGCTGCTGATTTCAAGGGACGGCAGTTGGCTGATGCCGGTTTTACAGGGAAGATAGAGGTCAATGTTCTTGCTGAAAAAAGTGATGACGAGGTAACCCTCACCATCAACACTTCGGCAGTGGCCGATTTCACCTGCGACATCTGTCTTGCCCCGGTAGCAATAAAGCTGGCAGGGACGCTCGTACTCTCCTATCTCTTTGGTGCTGATGATGATAACGGTGGAGATGAGGAGTACATTCGCCTCGACAGAAACACTGACTCCATCGACATTACAGGAGAAATTTGCGAAACACTGCTGCTCTCGTTGCCCATGAAGGTAACCTGTACAGATAACCCTGATTGCAAGCTTTACGGCAGCCAGGAGAGCATGGAAAAAAATGAGGAGCCTCTGCCTGGCAACGCAACGCCGTGGCAGGAGTCTCTTGAAAAGCTGAAAAACAAGTATCGTTAACCGACCTATAAAAAAGTACCGCCATGGCAAATCCTAAAGCCAAAATGTCCAAATCCCGACGGGATAAAAGACGCGCCCAGTTCAATGCCCGCACCAAGCCTGCGACTACGGTCAACTGCCCAAATTGCGGTGAACCAACCCTTCCGCACCGTGCATGTCGCCATTGCGGCCACTACCGGGGCAGATGTGTCGTCAACAAATTGGCAAAGAGCTGATTAAATAACAAGAACAAGACAAATACCCCATCATGTTGACCATTGTCGTTGACGCCATGGGCGGCGACCACGCTCCCGCCTGTGTGATAGAGGGAGTTGTACAGGCTTTGCAGGAGAGCGGTAACAGGTTTGAAATTGTCCTGATCGGCCAGTCTGAAAAAGTTGAGCCGCTGCTTGCCGCCTGCGATACCAGTGCCCTTAACCTGCGATTTCTGCACGCTCCAGAAGTGGTCACCATGGAAGATATTCCTGCAACGGCCGTCAAGACAAAGCAGAATTCGTCGCTTGTCAAGGGGTTGCAGCTCTGCAAGGCAAAAGAGGCCGACGCATTCGTGAGCGCAGGCAATACCGGGGCGCAGATGGCCGCTTCGCTTTTTGTACTTGGCCGCATTCCCGGGGTACTTCGCCCCACCATTTACGCCTATTTTCCGCGTCTTGGTGAGGGGTTGACCAATATTGTTGATGTAGGGGCAAATGTTGACTGCAAACCTGAAAATCTTGTCCAGTTTGCCGAGATGCTGACCATCTACCAGCGCTATGGCGCAGGAATAGAGAACCCTCTGGTCGGACTGCTCAATATCGGAGAGGAGGAGGGCAAGGGTACGGAGACGCTCAAGCAGGCTTACTGGCTGCTGAAAGAGGCTCACCAGGCGGGGAAAATAACCTTCCTTGGCAACATTGAGGGGAACGACATTCTGAAGGGAAAGGCCACAATCGTGGTGTGCGACGGACTTGTAGGCAACACCATTTTGAAATTCGGTGAAAGCATCCCTGAATTTTTGGGCACACTCTTCAAAAGCTCACTGGAAAAACTGGTTTTATCCGGCCAGATGGATCGCGAAATCGCAACATTGACAACCGGCCTCTTCAAAGGGATGTTTGAACCTTTTGATGTCGAAAAATTTGGAGGGGTTCCCTTCCTCGGCGTTGATGGCATCTCCATTGTCGGTCATGGCCGCTCCTCTTCAAGAGCAATAAAGAACATGATCTATATGGCTGAGCACATGATTGAACGGCGGGTCAACGAGCATATTGCAGAAGTCCTGTCAGAAAAATAGTACGTTTTCACCTGTAGACCTCTGCAGCAAGGGGAGTAGAACCGAACTGCAAAGGCAAATTTTGTATTATCCTGCATGAAATAACGGTATAGAACGCATGAAAGCTGCAATTACGGCAACCGCCAAATATTTACCGCCCAATATTCTGAGCAATCATGACCTTGAGCGTATGCTTGAGACCAATGATGAGTGGATTCGTTCAAGAACAGGAATCAGCGAGCGCAGGATACTCAATGACCTGGAAAAACCAACCTCGTACATGTGCGGAGAGGTTGCCCGGCAGCTTCTTGAAAAAAGGCAGATAGATGCCACTGAGATAGAGCTGATTATTGTGGCCACCATGACGCCCGACATGCTCTTTCCCTCCACAGCCTGCTTCACACAAAAAATTATTGGAGCGAGCAATGCCTGGGCTTTTGACCTCAATGCTGCCTGCTCGGGATTTCTCTACGCACTGAACGTTGGAGAGAGCTTTATCGAAAGCGGAGCCCACAAAAAGGTGATGGTCATCGGTGCCGACAAAATGTCGTCAGTTATTGACTATACCGACCGCTCCACCGCCATCCTTTTTGGAGATGGTGCTGGCGGCGTCATTCTTGAACCAGCAAAAGAGGAGGGATACGGCATTCTCGATACCCGACTCTACGCCGATGGAACCAACGGCACCGATCATCTCCTCATGCTGGCAGGCGGCAGCCGTAATCCGGCAAGCCATGAGACGGTCGATAAAAAAATGCACGCTATCCGTCAGGATGGACGCCAGGTCTTCAAGGCCGCCGTCATGGCCATGGCCGAGGTTGCCGGTGAAATTATGAGCCGCAACAATCTTACCGCGGATGATGTCGATTACCTTGTGCCCCATCAGGCCAATCAGCGTATCATCGATGCCACAGCAGAGCGGATGGGCGTTGACGCAAAAAAAGTTGTTTCGAACGTTGCCCTCTACGGCAACACAACGGCTGGCACCATACCAATATGCTTGGCTGAACTTGACGAATCAGGGAAACTGCACACAGGCTCAAACCTGGTGCTGGTCAGTTTCGGCGCAGGCTATACCTGGGGCGGCACCTATATAAAATGGCAGTGAACTCAACAATTCACCTCTTTACTGAACAATCGCATTCATGAAAGCATTCGTTTTTCCGGGACAGGGTTCACAGTATTGCGGCATGGGCCGTGACATTTTTGAAACATTTCCCGCAGCCCGCGAAATGATGGAGCGGGCAAACACCATCCTCGGCTACCGGATCACCGACATCATGTTTTCGGGCAACGAAGAGGAGTTGCGTCAAACCCGCTATACCCAGCCAGCCATCTTTCTGCACAGCATTGCTGCGGCCACCCTGCTCGGAAGAGGAGATACGGCCATGAGCGCCGGTCACAGCCTCGGTGAATACAGTGCACTCTGCTTTGCGGGTGCCATCAACTTTGATGATGCCATTCGCATTGTGGCCAAACGGGGCGAGCTGATGCAGAATGCAGGCAAAGTACATCCCGGAACCATGGCGGCCATTATCGGCATGCCCGACAACGCCCTTGAGGCTCTCCTGGCTGAGGCAGGCCAAGCGGGAGTTATTCAGGCGGCCAATTTCAACTCTCCCGGTCAGGTAGTCCTCTCCGGAGATATTGCTGCTGTCAAAAAAGCCATCGAGCTGGCACCTTCCAAAGGGGCCCGTATGGCAAAAGAGCTTGTCGTTTCAGGAGCTTTCCACTCCCCTCTCATGCAACCGGTCGAAGAGGAGCTTGCAGCCGCACTTGCCGAAATTGAGATAAAAGATGCTGAAATACCGGTCTGCATGAACGCAGTTGCAGCGCTGGTCACCGATGCCACTGAAATCCGCAAAAACCTGCTCCTGCAACTGACCAGCTCCGTGCTCTGGTCACAATCTATAGAAGCAATGGTAGAGGGCGGAATACGGGAGTTTATTGAAATCGGCCCACAAAAAGTGTTGCAGGGATTGATCAAGCGTATTAACAAAACCGTCGCCATTCGTGGCATCGACACGGCAGCAGATCTTCTGCCTCTGGTTTAAGAATGTATTTATTTGTGTGTACGAAGCCATTAACATCAACCGACAACAACCATGTTTGAAGGAAAAATTGCTCTTATCACCGGAGCAGCCAGAGGAATCGGGCAGGCAATCGCTTTTGATCTGGCTACAAGAGGCGCCGATATTGTTGTGTGCGATATCAAGGCCGAATGGCTGACGGAGACCGCCGAAGGTGTTGAAAAGCTTGGCAAAAAGGCTTACTGCTTTGAGCTCGATGTCACCAATGCCGAAGCCGTGCAGAAGGTTGTCAACGACATTGCCGCTGCAACCGGGAGAATCGACATCCTTGTCAACAATGCTGGCATCACCCGTGACGGGCTTTTGATGCGGATGAGCGAAGAGGATTGGGATGCCGTGCTTACGGTCAACCTGAAAGGAACCTTTGTCTGCACCAAGGCAGTCAGCCGCATCATGATGAAGCAGCGTTCAGGCTCAATCATCAACATCGCTTCAGTTGTTGGACTGATGGGCAATGCTGGCCAGGCCAACTATGCCGCATCAAAGGGAGGCGTCATTGCCTTCACCAAATCGGTCGCAAAAGAGCTTTCATCACGCAACATCAGGGCCAATGCCGTCGCTCCAGGCTTCATCTCCTCGAAGATGACCGATGCACTTTCTGATGAAGTTCGCCAGAAAATGCTCGAAGCGATTCCGCTCTCCAGCTTTGGCACACCGCAGGATGTAGCCAATGCCGTTGCATTTTTAGCCAGTGACCAATCATCCTACATCACCGGCCAGGTTCTCAGCGTCAATGGCGGTATGGTTATGTGATTTGGGCAAGCCTCTTTTCTTTGTATATTGTCAAACTTTTTCATTTTTTTTTATCTACAGCCAACAATTAATCAGGAGAACACGCAATGACCGAAGCAGAAATCAAAGACAAAGTATACGATATTATCGTCAGCAAGATGGGCGTCAACAAAGATCAGATCAAGATGGAATCAAAATTTTCAGACGATCTCGGTGCAGATTCACTTGATACCGTTGAACTGATCATGGAACTTGAAAGCGAGTTCGGCGTACAGATTCCTGATGAAGATGCTGAAAAGATCGGCACCGTTCAGCATGCTATCGACTACATCGTCAAAAAGAAGTAAGCAACACCCCCAAGGAAAGCAGGCAAACGGAAACCAGTTAAATCAGAACCTATGGCTCAGGATCGTAAAAGGATAGTTGTTACCGGGATAGGAGTTCTCACTCCTATAGGTCTTACCAAAGAGGATTTTTGGCAGGCACTCTATGAAGGAAAAAGTGGAGCCGCGCCTATCACCTATTTCGATACAACCGATTTTTCGACAACCTTTGCCTGCGAACTTAAAGGATTTACGGCTTCGGAGCATATTGACAGAAAATCTGCGGACCGCATGGACCCTTTCTGTCAGTACGCAGTGATTGCAGCCGGCCATGCACTGAAGGATTCAGGACTTGATCTTGCGGAGATTGACCCGCTCAGAATCGGTGTGGTGCATGGATCGGGCATTGGAGGAATGACCACCTACGAGCAGCAGTTCAAGAATTTTCTGGAACGTGGCCCGAAACGAATCAGCCCCTTCTTTATTCCCATGCTTATCCCCGACATCGCTGCCGGGCAAATTTCAATCCGCAACGGACTCCGGGGTCCAAACTATGCAACCGCTTCCGCCTGCGCGACATCGCTCCATGCCATCATGGACGCCTGTATGCTCATTCAGGCAGGTATGGCCGACTACATGGTTTGTGGCGGATCGGAAGCACCGATAACGCAGATGAGTGTTGGTGGCTTCAACTCAGCCAGAGCGCTCTCTACGGCCAATGACCGTCCACAGCAAGCCTCCCGTCCTTACGACCGTGACCGTGACGGCTTTGTCATGGGCGAAGGTGCCGGATCGCTTATTCTTGAAACACTCGAATCAGCAAAGGCCCGTGGAGCAAAAATCTACGGCGAAATTGTCGGTGTAGGAGCAACCGCCGATGCCTATCACCTCACTGCGCCGCACCCTGAAGGCATAGGAGCAGTCAATGCCATGAGAACAGCACTCGCCATGGCAGGTATTACGCCCGACAAAATTGATTATGTCAATACCCACGGC
>SESG01022327.1_pt1 | contig 22382 bp, 17 predicted proteins | sample 3171421 | NCBI WGS metagenome assembly SESG01 (sample SAMN10866946, study PRJNA518727) | freshwater metagenome | biome: subpolar coniferous forest; feature: holomictic lake; material: water; isolation source: holomictic Lake 227, 6 m and 8 m depth | place: Canada: near Kenora, Ontario | collected...
GAGCAGCCGGCATCGACTCAACTCCCGACTTTCTTTTCCCTCAGATGACGGATCCCGCTTTTGCTGCCCCTGGTTGGTATCCAAAGTATTCGGACTATCTTTATGTATCGGTCACAAATGCTTCCGCATTTAGCCCGACCGACGCTATGCCCCTAACAAAATGGGCAAAAACATTGATGGCTATTCAGTCAATCACATCGCTCATTCTTGTGGGACTTGTCGTTGCGCGAGCTGTAAACATCCTCCACTAATTAGGATGTAACGTCCTTCTTGCCGAACTTGATAATGGAGAAGGCAATAAATAGTGCAAATGTCATGATGCTGTAGGAAGCACCACGAACCATTGATCCCCACTGAATTGAGCTAGAGAGAGCATCAAACCACGAGAATGAATAGTGGACAGGCAACCAGACGCGAATACTTCCAAGACCAGAAATGGCATCAAGGATGTTAAGCAGAATAACAACGCCAATTGCTCCACCGACCGCTCCAAGCGGGACATCGGTTGTGACGCTGATGTAGAAAGCAAGGCCTGCTGTGAATAGCAACGAAATTGAAACGTAAGCGGTAATTACAAATAGTCGATTAATGGCGACGCTGTTTGCCAGAGTTGCACCAAGTGGAGTCTGAAGTGGCTTACTTCCGAAGGCAATCAAGCCAATAAACCATGAAGCAATTGGCAACAAGATCATTGCAATTGCAGAGAGTGTAAGACTTACTTTGAGTTTTTGAATAAGAAGTCTTGTGCGCGGGACAGGAGCAGCTAGCAAATAGCGAAGTGTTGACCACGAAGCTTCTGATGCAACGGTGTCACCATTAAAGAGGGAGACAACTGCAATAAGAAGAAATGGTGTTGCAAAATAGAACATCGTGATGGTGAAATTTGCCGCACCTTGTGTTGCAAGACCAATGAGATCTGCCGTTCCTGAACCTAAACGAGTTGGACCACCACTGTGGCCGGATGGGCCGAACTTAACCGCAGCAGCGACAATAACGGGTAGCGAAAGAACGAAAGCGTAAGCAAAGAGCGTGCGCTTGCGCTTGATCTGGCGATATAGCTCAACTCGGTAAGGAAGGGTTTTTTCAGCGTTGTAGCTCATGGTTACTCCTTTCCAATCGTGAGGTCATCACCGATAAGTTCGATAAAGATATCTTCAAGAGATTCGACCTTCTTATTGGCACGGGTCAGAATCTTTTTCATCGTTCCAAATGCAATTAATTGACCGCGGTGCATAAGAACAACGTGCGTACATGTCTGTTGCACTTCAGAGAGAAGGTGTGAGGAAATAATGACGGTTCGTCCTGTCTTTGCATACTTCTTTAAGACTTTGCGCATCGCGACGATTTGTTGGGGATCTAGTCCGTTTGTTGGCTCATCCAAAACAAGGAGATCTGGCATACCCAACATTGCTTGAGCAATCGCAAGACGTTGGCGCATGCCTTGTGAGTAGGAGCGAACTTTTTTGTCGAGAGCAGTTCCGAGGCCTGCAATCGCCAGCGCTTCTTCAATCATCGGTTCATCTTCACGCCCGATAGATCTCCAATACAGGTTTAAATTCTCGCGGCCAGAGAGGTGCGGTAAAAATCCTGGACCTTCAACAAAGCTTCCAAGGTTTGCAAGGGCTGGTGATCCTGGGTAGATCGGCTTGTTGTCGATGGCAATTTCTCCATCGGTTGGATAAATCAATCCCATCATCATGCGAAGTGTTGTTGTCTTGCCGGCACCGTTTGGTCCAAGCAAACCAACTACTTGTCCACGTTTCACACTAAATGAAAGTCCAGAGACTGCCTTATAACCATCCTTATAAACCTTTGATAGGTTTGTAACGGAGACAAGAGCATCGCTATCTTTTAGAGGCTCATTGTTATGACGCGGCCGGCGCCAATAAACAAGTCCGAAAGCAATCAATATGGTGATGATTGCAGCGATTGGCCATGTAATGAAATCAGATTTCGCAATCTCGGCTTGTAACGGTGTAATAGGAATCGTCAGAGGTGAAATAACCTGAACTGAATAGAAGCGACCATCGTTTGGAAGTTGGAAACCCTGATCCGTTGAAGAGACAGCAACTGCGATCTTGTCGCCTATTGAAGCATCGGTGACAACAGCAGGAAGATTAACGGTCACATCTACGCCACTTGTTGGAATATTGTCGATGTAAACAGGAGCAACTAAACCATTTGGTTGCTTTACTCCACCTTCTGGTGTGTGAATCACAAGTGAGAAAAAGAGCGTTGCATCTTTACGATTACTTGAGATGTGAACTTTCACCTTAGAGGCACCGATAATTGTGCGTGGTGTTTTGAGAGGCTCTGAATCAAAGACTGCACTTTGTCCCGGAAGTAGAGCAGCACTTACTACTCCCCCAGGAATGCCTCCGCCGCCTAATGATGAGATAGCCGAAGAAGCCAAAGAAAGTGCGCCGCCGAGTCCAGGCAGAGAGGAAAGCGCGGCTGGAATGCCGCCAATAGGAGCGGTAAAGGGTGCGAGGTTTAGAGCAATTTGAATTAGGCCGGTCTTTGTACCCAACGGCAGAACACTTCCTGCAAGGTTCTTAGGAATAACGGTTGAATCTTGTAGTGAGATTGTTCCGTTGCTATCAACAACCTGAAACTTTGGGAATGTGGAAATCTTTTTCTTTAGATAAATATCAAACCATTGAAGAGTCTTTTGATTGGTAAGTGCGCTTTCATCTGAACCGCCATCGTGGCCACTTGCATGCCAAAACATCGATAACGGAGTTTGAGGATGTGCACTAGATATTTGCGATGCTGTAGCAACGCTTTCAGAGAGCTGGAAAAGTGAATCTGATTCACCTTGCATCAAAAGAGTTGGGGCAGTGATGTTCTTTGTGACGGTCGAAGGAGATGAATCGAGAAGCAATTTCTCTGCTTTCGCTGTTGGCTTTCCAGCATTTAGGCTATTTACAAATGCGTCACACCAATCTTGTGAGAAGTTTCCGCATTCACCGAGATATGCATTTGGAAGTGTTGCGATTGCAAAGAAACTACCAGCCCACGTTTTCTTGAATGGACCAGCAACTGATGAGCCTTGAATAGATTGTGGAAAGAGCGAGTTCTTAAGGCTATTCCAAGTGATATCAGCAACGACGGCGTCAATACGTTTGTCATACCCCGCAGTGAGTAGCGCTGCAGCGCCACCGTAGGAAGCACCTGCAATGCCAACAAGTGGATTGCTTGTACTTTGCTGAATAACTTCTTTTCGAGTTCCTAGATATGTAATGAGGCTTTCCACATCGGCAATTTCATTCTCTGGCGAATCCATTGTGATCTGGCCAGTAGATTGTCCAAAACCACGGGCGCTCCATGCGAGAACAACATAACCATTTTGCGCGAGGTATTGCGCTTGGGTTGCTACCGAATTCTTGCTTCCACCAAATCCGTGCGCCAACAAAATTGCCGGTGCTGGTAATTTGCTTGGGAGATAGAGCGAACTATCAATGCTCACACCATTGGCACCTTGAAGAACTAATTGCGTTGGAGGAGAAATCTTGGGTGCGCCTTGCGCACTGGAGAATCCGAAGATGCTTGTAAAGAGCAGCGTTAGTACTGCAAGCGCCGGCAAGGTTCTGGATTTCATTCGGCAACTCTATTAGAGCCCGAAGAGTGCTTGTTACAAAGGAGTGCCAAATTCGCGCTAACCTATTGACATGCGCGCTCAGAACATTGTCAGGAAAATGTTAGTTACTTCACTTGCTCTCGTGACTGTGACCTCAACCATGGTGGGGGGTGCCGCTCTCGCGGCTTCAACTCCTACGGTAAAAACATATACGGCAACCATGGCTCAACCTCACACCCCTAAGGGGCAGAACGGTGGAACAGATGATTACCACTGCTTCCTTATCGATCCTAAAGTAAATGAAGATTCGCTAATTGTTTCATCGCAGTTTGTTCCTCAAGATCCCTTGATTGTTCATCACGCAATTCTTTTCCAAATTGATGCAGCAAACGTTCCCCAGGCACAAAAGCTAAATGCTGGTGGAGATGGATGGACTTGTTTTAGTGGGTCAGGCGTGGGCGGAAATCTTGGTTCATTCCTCACTTCCCCTTGGCTTTCATCATGGGCGCCAGGCCGCGGAAAAGATGTAATGCCTAAGGGCTTTGCCACATCATTCAAAAAAGGTAGCCAAATTGTTTTGCAAGTTCATTACAACTTACTTGCAGCTGGAGCAGATCTTGGGCTAAAAGATCAATCAAAAGTTATTCTCAGCGCTATTCCCGCAAAAGGATCCAACCTTAAGATTTTGAATTCCGATTTAGTGGCAGCGCCAGTTGAACTCGCCTGCCCTGCCGGAATTACTGGACCACTTTGTTCGCGTAAGGCATCACTTGCGGACCTCGCAGCGCGCACCTCATCGCAGAGCGCATTTGAATCAACGGGCCTAAATCTCTTGTGCGGAAAAGATCCACTAAATCCAAAGCCGTCCCTGACATCCACTTGCGATAAGAAAATTACGGTTAATGAGACCGTTATCCAGGCCGCGCCCCATATGCATCTTCTCGGCACTTCCCTAAAGTTGATTGCAAATCCGGGCACGCCTAGGGAGAAAGTCATTCTCAATCGCCCTAATTACAATTTTGATGACCAATCGGCCACGGTCTTGAAGACACAGATACAACTCAAAGTTGGTGACACTGTTCGCGTGATTTGTACATTCAATCCAAAACTTCGCCAGCAGCTGCCACAACTCAAGAAACTAGCTGCCAAATACGTGACTTGGGGCGAAGGTTCCTCCGATGAAATGTGTCTGGGAGTCATGGGAGTTTCAGTAGCCGCACACTAAAAGACGCTGTTACTGTTCCAGCGTGCTAAGCGAAAATGAGTATCTGAAGTCCATTCAGAACTTTGAGACCATCCGAGTTGAGATGGTTTGTCATGGAAATATTTGTCGCTCACCGATGGCAGCCGCGATTTTGCATGGAAAGTCGCTCGAGATTTCTTCTCCAAATTTTGTTGTGACCTCCTCGGGTACTTCGGCTATTCATGAAGGCGAGGGAGCCAATATCTTGTCTCAAAAGACTTGGGAAAATCATGGCTACCAATATCGCCATCGCTCACAACCTTTTAGCACGCAATCTTTTCTCGATACAGATTTGATTCTTGTCGCCGATCAAACAAATAGGGCAATGATTCTGGCCGCAACAACGAACACAGCCGATAGGGCCAAAGTTTTTATGCTTCGAGAGTTTGATTCTTCTCTCTCGCATATTGATTCATACGGCAAAGAGGCTGGAGAATTGGCAGTGCCAGATCCTTGGGGTTTTGGCATCGAAGCATTTGAAGAGGTTTATCTACAAATTGAACAGGCCGTCAATGGCTTGATCTCTTACTTCACAAATACCACGAGGAAGGTTGGCTGAAAATGGGACTACGTTGGGGATATATGGGAACGGGTTTTATCGCCCAGGTAGTTGCTGAAGATTTCAAAATCGCTGGCCTCCACATTCAAGCAGTTGGCTCGCGACATCTTGAAAGTGCAAAAACATTTGCCGATAAAAACGGAATATCAGATGTTCATGGTTCCTATGCCGAACTCGTAGCAAATCCAAATGTAGATATCATCTATATTTCTACTCTCAACAGCTTTCATTATGAGAATGCACTCCTGGCAATAAACGCAGGAAAGCACGTTCTACTCGAGAAGCCATTCACCATGGATGCTCAGCAAGCAATAAAGCTTCAGGCAGCGGCGCGCGCGAAGAATGTCTTTCTCATGGAAGCGATGTGGACCAGATTCCTCCCATCAATGGATGCGGTTTTTGAAGTCATTGAAAGTGGCCTTATCGGCACTCCGCACCACGTGAGCGCTGATCACAGTCAATATTTGCCGATTGAAAATCATGGTCGCGTTTGGAATCTTCCATTCGGTGGAGGCGCACTTCTTGACCTTTCTATATACACGATCTCCTTTGCCGCTCGCGTTTTAGGTCTGCCCGATGAAGTTCTCGCTGTTGGAAAGCTGACTTTTGAAGGTGTGGATGAATCCAATTCTGTTCTCTTCACATATGAAGATGGATCCCAGGCTGCATTAACAGCCTCTATCAACAATGCTGGTCCATGCAATGCAGTTGTACTTGGCACAAAGGGTTCAATCGAAATAGATAGAACTTTCTACGCCCAAACAACATTCACTGTTTACGACAACCAAAGAAATATTGTAAAGCGTTATGACACTCCTCCGGTCGCTGGCACTGGGCGCCAACTTCAAGCCATTGAGGCTGAACGGTGCATTGCTGCTGGATTAATTGAATCCCCCATAATGTCTGTTGAGGAATCAGTTGATTTAATGCAGATTCTCGATGACATCCGCCTTGAACTTGGCGTTGTTTGGGATTACGAAGATATCTTTGAATGAGTCCAATTAAGTGAGTCAATTACAAGGATCTGTACGTGTTAGCGACATCTTAAGTTTTGCCCACGATGCCTCGCATTACACGCTGCAACCAAAGTCTGTTTATACGCCTGAAAATTCAGGTGAGATAGCAGAGATCCTTAAACTTGCAACAAGCCTTAAGGTTGGAGTTACTTTTCGTTCTGGCGGAACAAGCTTAAGTGGCCAGGCAATCGCTGATGGCTTCTTGGTTGATACACGAAAGAACTTTCGCGAGATTTCAGTTGGAGTCGATGGGAAGTCGGTTCGCGTAAGCCCTGGCGCAACAATCCGCGCGGTAAATGGCGCGTTGGCGCGGCACAAGCGCAAACTTGGCCCAGATCCCGCCAGTGAAATTGCCTGCACAATCGGTGGAGTTGTCGCAAACAACTCGAGTGGAATGTGTTGTGGAACGCAACAGAATTCATACCGAACAATTGAATCCTTAATCTTGGTTTTACCAAATGGTCTTGTTCTAGACACTGGAGCTAGTGATGCAGATGGTCTTTTAAAATCAAGTGCACCAGAAATCCACGCTGGACTTCTCGAACTTCGAGATCGAGTCCGTAATAACCCGGAATCTGTAGCCACAATTGAGCGACTTTTTAAAATCAAAAACACCATGGGATATGGTATAAATTCATTTTTGGATTTTGATTCACCAGCCAAGATTCTTGAGCACCTAGTTATTGGAAGTGAAGGAACTCTGGCCTTTATTGCCGAAGCTACTTTTGCGACTGTTCCGGCATATGCGGATTTAGCTACGGGGTTACTTATATTCTCCTCATTGGCCGATGCAACACGTTCTTTGCCTGATCTTGTTGAAGCAGGCTTTGCAGCAATAGAGCTGATGGATGCCACAAGTCTTCGAGTGGCACAACGCGATCCCCAAGCAACAGATGAACTAAAGGCCATACAGGTCGTAAAACATGCTGCATTATTGATTGAATTCCAAGAAGCATCCCCTGATGCACTTGCCGAAAAAGTTGCAGCAGTCACTCCCCTGCTCAATTCCCTTCCATTGATTCAGCCGGCGCATCTGACATCTAATCCCACGGCGCGCGGACAAATGTGGCATATCCGTAAAGGTTTGTACGCGAGCGTTGCAGGAAACCGTCCGCCTGGAACAACAGCCCTTCTTGAAGATATTGCAGTCCCTGTAGCGCAACTTCTCTCCACCTGCGAAGAATTAACAAAATTATTTGAAAAACACGGATATAACGACAGCGTTATTTTTGGCCACGCTCGAGATGGAAATATCCATTTCATGCTCAATGAAGAGTTTGAAAAGCCAGAGAAGCTGGCCCGCTACCGCGAATTCACTGAAGAAATGGTGGAGCTAGTTCTTCGCCATGGCGGAACGCTGAAAGCAGAACACGGTACCGGTCGAATGATGGCGCCATTTGTGAAGCGACAATATGGCCAAGAACTATATGACGTTATGTGGTCCATTAAGCGACTTCTTGATCCGGCCGGCATTTTAAATCCGGGAATTTTGTTAACTGAGAATTCAAATCTTCACCTCGAGAATCTCAAGCTCTTCCCTAAAATCGAAGCTGTTGCAAATTCGTGCGTTGAATGTGGATACTGCGAACCGGTATGTCCAAGCAAGAATCTAACTCTCACTCCTCGTAATCGCATCATTATGCGAAGAGAGTTAGTACTCGCTAGTTCGCGTGGCGAGAAGAAGAGAGCTGCCGAAATTGAAAAAGAGTTTAGGTACGACGGTGAAGATACCTGCGCAGTGGATGGAATGTGCGCAACATCGTGCCCTCTCTCCATTAATACAGGGTCACTCGTCCGTGAATTGCGCTCACAAAGTGCGAGCCCATTCTTTAAATTCTCATGGACGCTTGCGGCACGTCATTGGTCGGCATTTACTCAACTTGCCTCCCTTTCTCTAAAAATTGCGAATTTACTCCCTGGGGTAAATAAGTATCCAACCGGCGGGAATCGACGTTCTTCTCTTTCTGCAGAGAATCCAGATGCTATTTTCTTCCCATCGTGTGTTGGAACGCTCTTTGGAACGAGTGACTCATCAGATGCGCTTCTCACGTTAGCTAGACGCGCTGGGATACAACTTTCCGTCCCTGAAGGAATTGAGTCTTTGTGCTGTGGAACGCCATGGAAATCAAAGGGTTACAGCTCTGGATATGAAGTCATCAGCAAGAAAACCTTGAATACGCTTTTAAAGGCAACAAAGGGCGGTGAATTCCCAATTGTGACTGACGCTGCTTCGTGCTCTCATGGGCTCCAAGAACTATTGGCCGCTGAACCCAAACTGAGAGTAATTGATAGCGTTGAATTTGTTGAGAAGTACATCCTTCCAAAGTTAAGAATCAAAAAAGCTAATTCGATCGCAGTTCACCCAACATGCTCCACAACGGCCCTCGGAATCAGCGGATCACTCAATAATCTAGCAAAAGCAATCTCAAAAGAAACATTTATCCCTGAGAATTGGGGTTGTTGCGCATTTGCCGGTGATCGCGGGCTTACATTCCCAGAGCTCACAAAGTCTGCAACGCAAAAACAGGCCTCGGAAATTTCGCCACGAAGCGATGATTTTTATGTCTCAGCAAACCGCACATGTGAAATTGGGATGACCCAAGCCACAGGAAAGAAATATCGTCATATCATTGAGGTGTTGGAAGAACTTTCGCGTTAAGTAAAACACAGCCTGCTGAGTGCTGGCTCGTGGATATTGAAAAATCCCCCAACGCACGATGAAAGAATTCGGTTATGAGAACAGTTGATGGAGAGCAACTCAAAAAGGTTCTACAAGGCTTGCCTAAGAATCCAAGAGTTCTAGTTTCAGGAAATTTCGGTACACCAAAGGCGCTCTTAGCCCTTTTTGATGAAATCGTTCCCGAGTACACCCTTCACATGTTGAATGCTCAACCTGGAATTCCAAATCGACCTGGCGTTACTTACGAAACAGCATTCGTCGGTGCTGGCATGCGTGGATCGGAACGTCTTAATTATGTTCCTTCAAGGCTTTCCCTGGTCCCCGTAATGTTGCGCGATCACCTTGTCCCTGATGTCGTTCTCATTCACACATCTTCTCTTCGTTTTGACACCGTTTCGCTTGGAATTGAAGTCAATATTTTGCCAGCCGCGATTGAAGCAGCACGTGAGCATGGCGGAATTGTCATCGCACAATCAAATAGCAATATGCCATATACATATGGCGATGCGCAGATTTACGAGAATGAAATCGACTTCATATTTGAACAAGACGAACCGCTCAATGTTCATACTCCTGCGGCCATTCCAGAGACTGCGAAAGAAATTGGTAGAAAGATTGCCGAACTTGTCCCTTCAGGATCAACACTGCAATTAGGAATCGGATCAGTCCCTGACGCCGTTGTGGAGTTGATGACAAAGAGAACAGACCTTCGTGTTTGGACAGAGATGTTTAGCGACGGCGTTCTCAATCTTGAAAAGATAGGTGCGTTGGATACTGATATTCCAATAACCGCTTCATTTATCTTCGGATCTGAAGAGCTATATTCATGGCTCCACCTAAACCGCCGAGTTCGTATGCTACGAACCGAGAAGACAAATGATCCGGCGCAAATCGCAAAGCAGGCGAAGATGACATCCATCAACGCCGCGCTACAAGTAGATCTATTGGATCAGGCAAATGCTTCCCGCGTTCGCGACAAGATTTACTCAGGTTTTGGCGGATCAACTGACTTTATCGTTGGCGCGCTCCATAGCCGTGGAGGAAAGTCATTCATGACGCTGCCTTCCTGGCATGCGAAAACAAACACTTCAAAAATCGTTCCGATGATCAACGATGGCGTGACGAGTTTTCAACACTCATTCGTTGTGACAGAACAAGGAATTGCTGAGTGCTTTGGACATAACGAGAGCGAGCAGGCAAAGAATCTCATTGAGAAGGCGGCGCATCCTGATGCTCGATCTGATCTGCGAATTGCTGCAAAAAAGATGGGTTTATAAGACTATTTAGAAGTTAGTGACCACGCTCTGACGCCGCCTTGAATTCCTGCGGTGTTAGGAACGATGACAACGTCATCCCCCATTAACTCAGAGCCTCGAATTCGACGTGAATTTCCGCCGCCTACATAAACGCGATCCCAGAAGAAAACAGGGCGAAGGTTGTCAATCATGAGGCGAACGCGACGAGACCAAAGCGCATCACCAATGGTGCGGCGAACATGCTCACCAATCCATTCGTCGTAATCAACACCGCGTCTGACTGGAACGCGCGACATTTCAAAGTGTGGAGCGAGTTTGCCACCATCAAATATTGCAAAACCAAGACCAGTTCCTAGAGTGATTACAACTTCTAATCCTGACCCAGTAACGATTCCGGCGCCATGCACTTCTGCATCATTTAAAACAAGAGAGTCTTTCTTGAAGTGATCTGCGATCATTGTTTGGAAATCTAGACCAGTCCAAGCATCCTTCAACTCTGGCTCGATGCGCGTGTGTGGCCCATGAACGTTTATGTAATGGGGTGTGTGCACTACAACACCGTGACGAATCATCCCTGGCATTCCCACAGTAATTCGATCGTACTTAGGCAACTTTGCTGCAAGCTCTTCAAAAACTGAAATCAATCTTTCCGGAGCCAACGGATAAGGCGTCTCAACGGTTACGGGATTAGCGTGCATGGTTCCTTTTTCATCAAGAACGCTGCCCTTAATAAATAGTCCACCACAATCAATGGCAAGCGTCTTGATTTCCATGGTCATAGTTTACTTACTTCCGAACCGCAGTTGTAAATCGGGGGCGATCATTTAGGTCATTATGAAGACGAATATTCTTGAATTCCGCGCTCAAAGAATCGCTAATTGCAACGCCTTGGGCCTCGTGATGTTCCAAAGCTAGAAATCCGCCGGACTTAAGAAGTCTCGCTGCGGCAGCTATAAATTGGCGTGGAACATCCATTCCATCAGCTCCGCCCAAGAGAGCGACGCTTGGCTCCTTTGTTACATCCTCTGGAAGCGCTTCTTCATTTGGAATGTAGGGAGGATTTGCAACAACAATGTCGCACTTAATTCCATCAAGTGCCGTTTGAACATCTTCCTCAATAACCCGAATTGGCAAATCATATTTTGCAATGTTCTTATGGAGCCATGGAAGGGCTTCCTTTGATTTCTCCACTGCAATAACTGCAACTTTAATCTTTCCTTCGGTTTCGGTTTGTAGCGCAATAGCTATCGCACCTGAGCCAGAACCAAGATCAACAATCGAAACTGTCTCATCATATTTATTGAGATTATGAAGTACTTCATCGACCAACATTTCTGTTTCTGGGCGCGGAATGAGTACGCCCTCCCCTACTTCAAGCTCTAGGTATCGAAATGCCGCTTCGCCAATAATGTACTGAGTAGGCCGTCCTTCTAAGCGCTCGTTTATGAAACCTTGAAAGTCTTCTCGGATTTGAGGAGTAAATTCAATTGCTTTGGAGTGCAAATCCATTCGAGTTACATGAGCTGCGTGTGCAAGTAACAACTCGGCATCAACTGGATTTATATCTCGTGTGGCTAGCTGTTCTTTCGCAGCGCGGAGCAACTCTTTCATCGACTAGAAAGCTTATTCGCTCGCTAGTTTTGCAGCTTTATCTGCGGCAAGGAGGGCATCAATCATGTCGTCCAATTCACCATTCAAAACAGCATCCAAGTTGTTCGCCTTAAAATTGACGCGATGATCTGAGATGCGGTTTTCAGGATAGTTGTATGTACGAATTCGCTCCGAACGATCCACTGTGCGAACTTGGGATTTTCGCTCTGCCATCGCTGCGGCATCTGCTTGTTCCTGAGCGTGGGCTAGGAGACGAGCGCGCAAGATGCGAAGTGCGCTTTCCTTATTTTGCAGCTGTGACTTTTCGTTCTGGCAGGAGACAACAACGCCAGTTGGAATATGTGTAATTCGAACAGCAGAGTCAGTTGTATTCACTGATTGTCCGCCAGGACCAGAAGAGCGGAAGACGTCAACGCGTAGGTCTTGTTGGCGAATTTCGATATCCACTTCATCGGCTTCAGCAAGAATCAAAACTCCTGCAGCAGATGTGTGAATTCGTCCTTGTGATTCAGTTTCTGGAACGCGCTGAACTCGATGGACGCCGCCCTCAAATTTTAATCTCGCATAAGGAGTCTCACCTGGTTGTGCGATTCCTTTGGACTTAATGGCCATGCTGAGTTCTTTGTATCCACCCATTTCAGAATCGGTGGTGTCGATGATTTCAGCTTTCCAATTGTGCTTTTCTGCATAGCGCGTGTACATGCGAAGTAAGTCTCCAACAAAGAGAGCAGACTCATCGCCGCCTACACCAGCTTTAATTTCAAGAATAACGTCACGATCTTCATTTGGATCGCGAGGCAAAAGAAGTTCTTCTAATTTCTCTTCCGCAGCAGCAAGAGATGCTTCGAGTGCAGGAATTTCACTTGCAAAAGAATCGTCTTCTGCAGCCATCTCTTTTCCTGCTGCCAAATCATCTTCTGCAGATTTGAAAGCGCGGTAGCCGCCAATGACTGGACCAAGAGCCGCATAACGTTTTCCAAGTTGACGGGCTTTTCCTTGATCTCCATGAATAGAGGGATCAGCAAGGTCTTTTTCTAATTGTGCGTATTCAACGAGAAGGGCAGGTACCTGTCCAAAACGTTCTTTCTTATCTTGTGCCATGTAATCCACTCCCTTCAAAAATAAAAGAGACCCCACGCACCGCAATGGGTGCGAAGTGGGGCCTCTGAAGAAAAACTACTTGAGAACTTGCTTGCGCTTTACTGGCGCCTTCTCTGCTTTTGGAGCTGCTGCTTGAGCTGCTGCTGTCTTTGCTTGACGAGCTTCGAATGCTGCAACACGGCCGCCAGTATCGAGGATACGTTGCTTGCCTGTGTAGAAAGGATGGCACTGAGAGCACACTTCAACGTAGATTGAACCGGAAGCCTTTGTGCTGTGAGTTGTGAATACTTCACCGCAACCGCAGGTAACTGTGGTCTCGATGTAATCTGGGTGAATATCTTTCTTCATTTTTATCTCCATTTGGATTAGGTGATGCTGGGTCCGTTTTCCGGTGAACCAGCGCTCGAATATTACAGGCGCCCGAGTAGAGCGCCTAATTCACTTCTATTTAGGCAGATTTAAGCGGGAATCAGACCCCGTTTAGGGCCGAAGAACCAGGAGCCTTGTCAGCAGCTGCCTCGCTGATCGTGGTCTTTTGAATCTGGAGCAAGAACTCAACGTTGGACTTTGTGCCCTTCATCTTCTCAAGAAGGAGCTCAAGTGCCTGTTGTGAATCCAAAGCATGAAGTACGCGACGCAAGCGCCAGACAATATTGAGTTCTTCAGTTCCCATAAGGATTTCTTCCTTACGTGTTCCTGATGCATCAATATCTACTGCAGGGAAAATTCGCTTATCGGCAAATTTGCGATCAAGCTTCAATTCCATATTTCCTGTGCCCTTGAACTCTTCAAAGATAACTTCATCCATCTTTGATCCAGTTTCAACAAGTGCAGTTGCAAGAATTGTGAGCGATCCACCATTTTCGATATTACGAGCAGCTCCGAAGAACTTCTTTGGTGGGTACAACGCAGCTGAATCCACACCACCGGACAAAATACGTCCCGATGCTGGAGCGGCAATGTTGTAGGCGCGACCTAGGCGAGTAATCGAATCGAGCAGGACTACAACGTCATGACCAAGTTCAACTAAGCGCTTTGCACGTTCGATGGCAAGTTCAGCAACGGTTGTGTGATCGTCAGCTGGGCGGTCAAATGTTGAAGCAATAACTTCACCCTTAACGCTTCGCTGCATATCTGTAACTTCTTCAGGACGCTCATCAACAAGAACAACCATTAAGTGACACTCAGGATTGTTTGTTGTGATTGCGTTTGCGATTGATTGAAGAACCATTGTCTTACCGGCCTTAGGTGGCGAAACAATAAGTCCGCGCTGTCCCTTACCAATTGGTGAAATCAAATCGATAATACGAGTTGTGAGAATGTTTGGCTCAGTTTCAAGGCGCAAACGTTCTTGAGGATAAAGTGGAACTAGCTTTGCAAATTCAACCCGGTTTCGTGACTCTTCTGGATCTTTACCGTTGACTGTGTCGAGCTTTACTAGCGCACTGAACTTCTCTTTTCGTTCGCCCTCTTTTGGCTCACGAACTTGTCCGGTAATGACATCGCCCTTGCGCAATCCAAAGCGACGTACTTGTTGGAGACCAACATATACATCGTCAGAGCTTGGAAGGTAGCCACCGGTACGGATAAATGCATAGTTATCAAGGATGTCGAGCAATCCACCAACTGGCAGAAGTACATCGTCTTCACTCAATACAACTTCGCGCTCATTTCGATCATTTCGATCTGGGCGATCTCCACGATCGCGGAAGCGGTTATTACGATCGTTGCGATCTCCCCGATCGGAACGGTCAGAACGGTCAGAACGCTCAGGACGATCGCTGCGGTCACGATTGCGACGATTTCCACGATCATTACGGTCATTGCGGTCAGTGCGATTGGGGCGATCATTTCGATCGTTTCGATCGTTAACTTGTGAATCTGAATTTTCGTTCTTATCTGAGTCATCACTCACTTTGGAGTCCTCATCGTCATTTTCTTGCTTGCTCTCCGCGCTAGATTTGTTCGCATTTCTGTTATTGCGAGCTTCTTGCTTGGCTGCGCGGCGCTCTTCTTTTTCGAGTTTTGCGGCTTCGCGATTGGCAGCTTGTAGGTCGGCAATCGATTGAACGAGTGCGGCCTTTGCCAACTTGGCAGCCCCATCAATTCCTAGTGCAGCGGCTGTTTTCTTCAACTCAGGCAGGGTGAGTGCGCTGAGGTCTCCCGGAGCCTTCTCGGCTTTGCTTGAAGCGGCGGGGCTAGTTGTCTTCTTATCAACCATGAACTTTGGTTTTACCTTTGTTAGTTATTCGTTTATTTTTGTGTGAAACATCTGACTCTGAGCACAGAGTTATATCCACTTTGTAAAGTGATTCTTAGCTTGTAGACCTGCCCTCAAGATTAAAAAGATTTAGAGGATTGTGGTCTCGCTTTCAGACAGGAGAAACTTAACACAATTTTGAGGGCTTATGCCACTCCCTGAGCAGATATGGCCAGTTTCTTAGCGGTAAAACCCTCACCTGCCGCATGAATGATGTCGTCCGCATCCAGATCTGTTCCTGTGTGAAGAACGAGAACTGTTGGGCCGGCTCCTGAAATTGTGGCCGCAACGCCTGCTGCCCGTAGTTTTTTTAAGAGAGCTGCCGACTTGGGCATTGCCTCTGCTCGGTAAGCCTGATGCAAATAATCTTCTGTCGCAGCAAAGAGCAAGTCTGGGCGATGAGAAAGTGCGTGCACCAAAAGAGCTGCATGTGAGGTATTTGCTACAGCATCCTTATGTGAAATATTTTCTGGAAGAAGTTTTCGAGCTTTGCTCGTTGCAAGATGATTTTCAGGAATGAATGCAATTGCCTTAATGCTCTCATCAACATGAATCTTCACAGCACGACCAACAGACTTTTCAGTTTGGGTTTTGTTCTCCATCCACGCAATTGTTGCTCCACCTAGCAGGGCAGCAGCGACGTTATCGGGATGTCCTTCTAACTCTGTTGCGAGTGCAATCACATCTTCATTTGTAAGTAACTCCTCGCCGCCAAGAACGAGTGCGCGAGCAAGACATAAACCACCGATAATTGCAGAGGATGATGAGCCCAGTCCTCGTCCATGTGGAGTTACATTCAATGCGCGAAGTGCAATACCTGTTGGTTTCGCACCCATAAATTCAAAGCCTTTGAGCATCGCTTTAATAACAAGATTGTTCTTGTCCTTTTTAATCTCTTCCGAGCCTTCACCTGTTACATCAACATCGAATGTTGCTTCATCCAATATCTGTGCGGCGTAGTGATCACGAATATCTAGCGCTATGCAAAGGGAATCAAAACCAGGGCCGATATTCGCACTCGAAGCTGGTACTGAAACCTGCGCCATAGTTGCGCGGAAGGTGACTCGATTCATCGATGCCATTTTTGTTAGCCTTTACAAGCCCATCGCTGCTGCTGCAGCTTTAACATCTACAGGAATAACTGTTGGCGCTTCGGCGCTATCGAGAATCCAACCAACGTCTTTAAGTCCATTTCCTGTAACCGTGATGACAATCGTCTTATCTTTCGGAAGCTTTCCTTCAGCTTTCTTCTTCAATAATCCGGCAATTCCAGCGGCTGAAGATGGCTCGACAAATACGCCTTCTTTTCCTGCAACCAATCGGTAAGCCTCAAGAATCTGGTCATCTGTTACTGAATCGATGAGGCCACCTGACGTATCGCGCGCGTCGACTGCTTGCGCCCATGAAGCAGGGTTGCCGATACGAATTGCTGTTGCAATCGTTTCTGGGTTTTCAACAATCTTGTTGTTAACGATAGGAGCAGCGCCTTCTGCTTGAAATCCCCACATCTGCGGAAGCTTCGTGGAGACGTTATCAGAGTAGTACTCCTTATAACCCTTCCAATAAGCGGTGATATTTCCAGCGTTACCAACTGGAAGAACGTGCAAATCCGGTGCATCTCCAAGAAGGTCTACTACTTCAAATGCTGCAGTTTTCTGTCCTTCAATTCGATATGGGTTTACAGAATTAACGAGTGAAACTGGATAATCTTTAGAAAGATCTCGAGCCAAATTGAGACAGTCATCGAAATTTCCTTCGACCTGTAGGAGTCGACCACCGTGTGCAATGGCTTGAGCGAGCTTGCCCATTGCAATCTTTCCTTGCGGCACTAGAACAACAGGAAGCATTCCCGCCTTTGTTGCATATGCTGCAGCGGATGCCGAAGTATTTCCAGTCGATGCGCAAATAACTGCCTTCGCACCATCTTCTGCTGCCTTTGACATTGCCATTGTCATTCCGCGATCTTTAAATGATCCAGTTGGGTTTGCGCCTTCGACTTTAAGCCAGACATTGTTTCCAAGCATCTCAGAGAGCACGCATGCATAGACAAGTGGAGTTCCACCTTCGCGGAGAGTTATGACAGGTGTTTTTTCACTAACAGGCAATCGATCGCGATATTCATCGATAACGCCGCGCCATTGATGTGCCATTAGGAAGGGAGCCCCTCTACTCGAATCACGCTTGCAATTCTCTTTACAAATTCCAAACCATTTAATTGCTTTACTGTATTTGCAAGCGACTCTTCAGTTGCAAGGTGAGTCGTCACTGTTAATTCTGCAGCATCTTCGTGGCCGGTTTGGCGCACTGTCGAAATCGAAACATTATTAGCAGCAAATGTGTTGGCCACACCGGCGAGAACGCCTGGGCGGTCTAGAACTTCAAGACGAATCAAATATCGTGTGTGCGTAGTCCCGATATCTGCAATTGAAAGCGTTGCGTAATCACTTGTTGCAGGGGCTGTACGACCATCAATCAGATTTCGTGCAATCGCGACAAGGTCTCCAAGAACGGCTGAAGCAGTTGGTACTCCACCTGCGCCGCGTCCGTAGAACATCAATTCACCAGCGGCCTCTGCCTCAACGAATACTGCATTGAATGCGCCTCGAACTGATGCAAGTGGATGAGTTTGCGGCAATAGTGTTGGGTGAACGCGAACAGAAAGTTTTTCATCATCAATGTTTTCAGCAATGGCAAGTAATTTGATAACCATTCCCATATCTTTTGCAATCGCAATGTCACGAGATGAAAGTTTTGTAATGCCCTCACGGTAAACATCAGCATCGGTAACGGTGTGATGGAAAGCTAGCGTGGCAAGAATTGCAGCCTTGGCCGCAGCATCAAATCCTTCAACATCTGCCGTTGGATCTGCCTCAGCAAAACCAAGTGCTTGCGCTTCCTTAAGAGCAATGTCGAAATCAGCCCCTGTTTCAAACATCTTCGTCAAAATAAAATTGGTTGTTCCGTTGACGATACCCATAATCTTTGTGACATAGTCACCAACAAGTGACTCAGAAAGCGGGCGAATAATTGGAATAGCTCCAGCAACAGCGGCTTCGTAATAGAAATCAACATCATGCTTATCGGAAGCAGTTTCTAGTTCATCTCCATGGCGAGCAAGTAGCGCTTTGTTTGCAGTAATTACTGCCTTTCCATTGTTAAGAGCTTTTAGCAAATAATCGTGGGCTGGTTCGATTCCACCCATAAGTTCGATGATGACGTCAATCTCTGGATCATTGACGATGGAAAGTGCATCAGTCGTGAAAAGGCTTTTTTCTATTCCGGGACGAGAGGTACTCAAGTCGCGAACTGCAATCTTTTTAATAACTAGGTTTGCACCAGAACGAGCCTTAAAGTCGATTCGGCTTTCGGCCAACAATCTCACGACTTCTGAGCCAACAACACCGCAGCCCAAAAGGCCTACATACAGGGTGTCTTTGTCTAATTTAGGCATGGGTGAATTATCGCAAACTTATTAGATATCTAGAGCCAATAAATCAGCTTCGGTCTCACGGCGCACAATTAAGCGGGCTTTTCCATCGATAACGGCAATAACGGCCGGCCTTGTTAAATGATTGTAATTACTTGCCATTTGACGACCATATGCACCAGTCACCGGAACGGCCAAAATATCTCCCGGCACAATGTCTTGAGGCAATTGAATATCTCTGATGATGATGTCGCCAGATTCGCAATGTTTTCCAACAACTCGGCTCAAAACATCGTGCGACGATGAAAGGCGATTGGCCAGAATTGCATGATATTTAGCGTCATAAAGAGCTGGTCTCATGTTGTCCGTAAATCCACCATCCACAGCGATGTATCGTCGAGTATCGCCGCCATCTAGCTCAATACTTTTTGTCGTTCCAACTGTGTACAAGGTCGTTGTTGTTGGGGCGGCAATTGCGCGACCTGGTTCGATGGAAATTCGAGGAACGCGAATTCCTACTGAAGCACATTCGCGAATCACGATGCTTGATAATTGAGCAAGAACTGAATCAATATTGACTGACTCCTCTCCGGGCAAGTAGGCAACACCATATCCTCCACCAAGATCAAGTTCCGGAAGTTCATCTGAATAATGATCACGAAATTTCGCGAGCAAGGAAATTACTCGTTCAGCAGCAACGCCAAAACCAAGTGCATCAAAAATCTGTGATCCAATATGCGAATGAAGTCCTACGAGTTTTAGCGACTTTAACGCTTCAATTTCTTCGATTGCTTTCCATGCAGACCCAGAAGCGAGTGAGAAACCAAATTTCACATCTTCATGCGCGGTGGCTATAAATTCGTGTGTGTGGGCTTCGATTCCAGGAGTTACGCGAATAAAAACATTTTGAATTTTCTCGTGTGCGGCGGCAATCCGGGCGACTCGCTCGATTTCATGGAATGAATCAATAACAATTGCACCGACTCCGGCAACTATCGCTTTTTCAATCTCAGCTTCGCTCTTGTTATTTCCATGAACTTGAATTCGCTCTGGTGGAAAATTGACGGCTAGAGCAACAGCTAGCTCTCCCCCGCTGGCAACATCAATACCAATGCCCACACTTTCAATCCAGCGCGCAATCTCTTTGTTTAGAAAAGCTTTGCTTGCGTAATAAACACTTCCCGCTTGATTCCCAAAGTGTTTATCAAGTGCGGTCTTAAATGTGAGTGCGCGAGCTTTAAAGTCAGATTCATCCACTACAAATAGTGGAGAACCAAACTCTTGGATTAGTGCCTCTGCCGATACGCCTGCAATAGAGAGGTGTGAATCAAACTTTGAATTTTCGGAGAAGATTTCAGGGGCAAATGCCATATGGATTGCTCCTTTCCTTACATCTTCTCGGGTGCGCTAACACCCAACAAGGCTAACGAATTGGCAATGACCTGCGCAGTTGATTTACATAAGCTCGCCCGTGCTGAGTGAAGCTGGGTTGGCGCTTCATCGCCCATAGGCAAAACTCGGCAATCTGCATAAAAACCGTGATAAAGACCAGCTAGCTCTTCTGCATAGCGAGCAATTCTGTGTGGTTCACGAAGCTCGGCCGCACCTGCAACGATTCGTGGGAATTCACCAAGAGCGCCAATCAATTCGCGTTCACGTTCATGTACAAGAAGCTCTGGGTAAATCTGATCTGGGCCGTAAGGAATATTGAGGTCTGCAGCATTTCGAAGTACTGCGCAAATCCGAGCATGCGCATATTGCACGTAATAGACAGGATTTTCATTTGTCCTGCTGCGAAGCAAATCAACATCCATAACCATTGGCGTATCAACTGGATAGCGGATTAGCGTGTAACGAGCGGCATCTACGCCAACTTTCTCCACTAATTCTTCAAGAGTAATAATTGTTCCGGCGCGCTTAGACAATTTAACTTCTTCGCCATTTTCCATAATTTTTACAAGCTGACCAATAAGGACTTCTACGTTGTAGTTTGGATTATCGCCAGCGCATGCTGCAAGTGCTTTTAGTCGTCCAACATAACCGTGATGGTCTGCGCCAAGCATGTAGAAACAAATATCAAAACCACGTTCGCGCTTTGAAATGTAATATGCAGAGTCAGATGCAAAATATGCGTGCGAACCATCGCTCTTAATCATGACGCGGTCTTTATCGTCTCCGAAATCTGTTGTTCGAAGCCAGGTTGCACCATCCTGAATAAATACGTGTCCATGTGCAACCAATTGTTCTTGAGTGTGCTTAAAGAAATCATTGTCGTAAAGAGACTTCTCTGAAAACCAGACATCGAAATGTGTCCCGAATGCATCGAGCACGCGTTGTTGTTGCTTTAGCTGTAGGGCATAACCAATATCGCGAAATGCTTCGATACCTTCTTGCTCATCCATCTTCAAAAACTCTGGATTTGTGGCGAGAATTTCTTTCGCAAGGTCTTGAATGTAGGCTCCGTGATACCCATCTTCAGGGATTGGTTGTCCAAGAGCACTAGCGCGAATTGATGCGCCGAATTTATCCATCTGTACGCCGCGATCGTTTATGTAGAACTCTCGACTTACTCGCGCGCCAGCTGCTGTTAATACCCGGCCAAGCGCGTCGCCCACTGCTGCCCAACGCGTGTGTCCCAGATGAAGTGGTCCAGTTGGGTTGGCGCTAATAAATTCCAAATTGATTGAAACACCAGAAAGAGAATTTCCTACGCCATACGCTGATGCGCTCTTCAAAATTTCTGCAACAACTGCGCCCTGACTTGCTTTTCCAACCGTGAGATTAATAAATCCTGGGCCAGCAATATCTATTGCATCTAATAGAGAGGAAACCTCATCTTTTTCTAGGCCTGCTTTTAAGAGTTCGGCTATTGCGCGAGGCGATATCCCGGCGCTCTTTGCTAAAGCGAGCGCAATCGATGTTGCAAAATCTCCATGCTCGCGATTCTTCGGCCTATCAAGTGTGATGGACTCCGGAATGACCACTTCCTGAGAAAGTTGGCCCGCGGCCTTGGCAAGGGTAAGTACACGTGTAATCCCCGATGAAATGGCTTCTTGGACAGAGGGTCCAGATGTGTTCGGGTTCATTGGAGTGAGTTTAGTCGCTCGCCGGGGCAAGTGTTATCAAACCGTTATCCAGCGATAGGGCTTATTTAAGGGTGCTGGGCTAGCCTTACGCACGTTCACATTCAATCACATAGGCCAAAGCAGGTTTGGCCGTGGATGTGATCCTTCCGAAAGGGAATACATGACAAAGCGCAATGGAATCGTTGCCGCAATTGCAGCAGTTGCAATCGCAGTAACAGGTTTGGCTACATCAGTTCATGCAGCATCAATCGAGGTTGGCGTAATCCTTCCTGATGCAGCGTCTTCTGCTCGTTGGGAAACATCAGATCGCACATTCTTGGCTGCAGCATTCAAGGCAGCTGGCGTCTCTTATGACATCCAGAATGCAAACGGCGATAAGACAGCTTTCGCAACAATTGCAGATCAAATGCTTTCAAACGGAGCTAAGGTTCTTTTGATGGTAAACCTTGATTCAGCATCAGCTAAGGCTGTTCAGGACAAGGCTGCAAAGCAAGGCGTAAAGACAATCGACTACGACCGTCTAACACTTAACGGTTCAGAGTCATACTACGTTTCATTCGATA
>SESG01032495.1_pt1 | contig 22357 bp, 20 predicted proteins | sample 3171421 | NCBI WGS metagenome assembly SESG01 (sample SAMN10866946, study PRJNA518727) | freshwater metagenome | biome: subpolar coniferous forest; feature: holomictic lake; material: water; isolation source: holomictic Lake 227, 6 m and 8 m depth | place: Canada: near Kenora, Ontario | collected...
GCGTCTGTCACCGAGCAATCCAGCCGCCTGAAAGTAGAGGGGCTTGATGTTGGTGCCTACGCTGAATGGGCTAACACTTACAAAGTGTGCAAGCGCATTGGAGCGAAGCTCACTGAAAATTGATGTGTGAGATTTTCCAGAATCGCCCGAAATAAATAGGTGAAGTCACCAACTTGATGCCACTTATGCCTGACGCCTTTCCTGAAACGCCCGTCTCGCTCCTCTCTCGCATTGAGGAACGGCGCGGCGGCATGCCCTACCAGGATGCATGGCAATCGTTCTTTGACCTCTACCACGGGCCGATCCGGGCGGCGGCGCTGGGCACATTCCGGCGGTATAACTGGAACCAGGTGCCCGAGGATCTCTTGGAGGAAGTGATTGCCGACGTAGTCGTCTCGTTTTTCAAAGCGGAGTTTTCCTACGACCCGGCGTACGGCCGGTTCCGCAATTATCTGCGCCAGCTCACGGCATGGCGGATCATGGACAAGCTCGGCAAGCTCCCGGCGACGCCCCCGGCTCAACTGGAGTCTATTGCCGATCTCGCAGATCCTTTTTATTCGCACCAGCCGGACGGAGAACTGGACTGCAAAGAGCAGGATACCTACCGCGCGTCCCTCTTCGCGATCATGCTGGAAGACGTCCGCAACCGGGTCAGCCCGCAGACCTTTGTGATGTTCGAGATGACCAAAGTCAAGAGTCACAGCCCGGACGAAGTGGCTGCGCGATTCAAGGTGAAGCGGAACGTGGTGGACAACGCGACGTACCGCGTCATGAAAGAACTTCGGAAACTGGCAACCCAACCCGAATATCAGAAGGAGTATGGCGTATGAAATCCGCATGGGACAAAATATTCCAATCCGATGTCCCGCTCACCGCCGAGGAGGAGGAGCAAGCCCTACACGAACTGGCCGAAGCCGTAGCCATCGTAGCCACAGTGCAGGCGTCCCCGGAACACGTGCGGATCAAAGAGCAGATCGCAAAGAAAATGGCCCAGAGCCAGCCTGAACGGTAAGTCTGTTCCGGCTCGCTCCCGCTCCTCCGATGCAATTTGGCCCACCGAAGACCCTCGCCTGCCCGAGATGTGGAATGCCGATTCGAGTTTGGTCACTTCTTTCCGGGAATACGTGCGGAGCCGTGCTATGGTCAGACGGTAGAATGCAGGCTCCAGGATTACCCAATGCGCCGCAAATCACGAGATGTTCCCGGTGCTCGGTTTTCTTTTGGGTATCAAAAGCGCAGGAGTTTACCGGGAAAGAGCCACGGTGGATTTTTTGGAAAAAGCCAGAGGTCGTGCGTGCCCTTGCCTCAGCGGAATATCTCGAAGCACTGGAATCGGGGGCTGCTTCGACGCGAGAAGAAGAGTTCTATCTGCGCATCCACGCCTGGCATGGGTGGAATGATTCGTTCCGCCGCACACCAGATTCATCCCCGGCCGTTTGCCTCGATCCCAGACGCACAGCGAACCTCCAGGCGCTTTCCGCTATTTTAAGCCTTGATGATCCCAACCATCTCCTAATGAAGGCCGAGATAGCCCGGGAGCTGGGGGACATGGCAGAGGCAGCACGGTTGCTCTCCCAGCCCCTCCCACCACCATTTGCAGATCAGGCCGAGCAAATGCAGTCATGGATTGACGCTGGCGACACGCGAGTAAAACGGTTTCGCGACACCGTGCCGAGCGAGGCCGAGCGGGAACTCCAGTCCATGCTCCAATCCGCTGAAAGAGAGAAGCGCGAACAAGCTCGCCAGGAAGAAGCCAAGATTGTCAAAGCACGCGTCGTTGAGCGTGGGATCGCCACACCCAGAAACGCCAACGAGGTGATCTATGCCATGGACGCCCATACGTTTCGCGAACTGGCGAGCGACTTTCCCGCTCTGTCGCGGATCTATTTTCACCCTGATAAAAAGAAACGGCACAACGGACGCCCCAGGTTGACAATCTTGAAGGACCCAAACATGAATCCCTTCAATGTGATCGTGTTCATCATCCTCGTCGCCGTGGTGATACTCGCTCTGGCAAGATGCAAGGCGGGCCATTCCAACGAGGGTCGGTTGCAGCAGGATGCGCATCCCGTTGCTGCGCCGGTGAAGCAAATAGAGCGAGGCGAGTTTCGATGAACAGGAGCCAAACCCCAGCGCTTTGGGAAACGGCTTCCATTGAGGTGATACGTACCGGACTGGCGCAGATGGAGTCCTATCTGGGCGGCTGCGTGGAAATGATTTCGGCCAACAGCACCGCCGCAATCACCCCGGCTTGCAGCGGTTCACTGGAGCGGAAAGTGCATCTCGTGATTTTCGCCCAAGAGCAAGGTGTTCCTGAAGATGAGAGCATGGCGTGGCTGGGGCAAGCCATCCTGGATACCAAAGCGCTGCTGTCATCTCTGGAATCCAATCCCCAATCGGCTGACCAGAAGATCGGCAGATTTCTCAACGAGTGGTTTGCAGATACCGATGCTCCGGCGTGGGCAGGGAAGGGTACAGTGGAAAGACTTCGCCAGTTGCTCGGACTGTTCTGTGCCGCGCTGGAAGGTTTCCGTGAGGGGACACGAAAAGCTGTCCGTTCCGTAAAATAGGAAAATTTGCAAAATTCTGCACCGTTCGCGTGAGATTTTTGAAAGACCCTCGAAAAGAGAGTTAAGGAGCACTGCTTTGGGCGGCCTTAGCCCGAGCGGATTTCTTCTCGGAACCGGCCCTCAATGTGTGCCGATCCCTCAATCAATCCAAACCAGCACAGAACCAGCACAGAGCCAGAAAAACCATGAAAACCCTCACTCTCACCCGGCGCGGCATCGCTTTGGCCGTTCTTTCCCTCCTTGCCTCCGCAGGCGTTGCCCTCGCCGCTTACTCTTACCAGTGCCCCCGTTGTGGCTACGTTTCCACTTACGCCTTCCCCTCACCGGGAGCCCGGTGCCCCAACGACAGAACCATCATGGTCATGCGCTGAGCTTCCCGTTCAAGATGGGAGGCCGTGCAGTAGCTCATTCCACTCGCAGTCCAGAGCTGTCTTGAGCCGACACAGCACCACCAAGGATGGATGAGTAACCCCCGCCTCCAGTTTCTGCAAATAGCGGGAATGAATATCCGCCATCTCTGCCAAACGCTCCTGAGTGATTCCGCTGCCCGAACGCAACCGTGCGATATTACGGCCAAGAGTCAGGAACGGTTTCGGGGAGTCTTTCACGATCCCCACAGCATCCCCTTATCCGCTCCTACTAGAACACGCCCATAATGGGCGTGTTTTTCTTGTTGCTGGGTTAGGCGTGTGATATGAGAGAGCCATAATAAACTCCTGTTGGCAGGAGACTTTTCTCACGCAAAAAGCAAACCATGAAATCACCCCTCCGCTTTTTCATTCTGATCCTCGCTTGCCTCAGTTCTGCTTTTGCGGGGCAGTTTCCGGCTCGCACCTTGTTGATCTACAGTGCCCCGCAGATTTCATACCCAGAGATATACGAGGTATCGGCCAAGGTTGCAGAGAACCGCTTTCAGATTACTTTTTTGCTATCAAATGGCCACAGCATCCAACGCGAGAAGGCTGGGATTCTGGCCATGCTTAGCTACCCTCCCGAAGTTATTTTTCCAGACATGGGGCAGGGGGCTACTTCGGCCCTTCAACAGATCGACCCTCTCATTCAAAAATACCCAAAATTTACGAAGGAGTTAGAGGCATTGAGGACCAAATGGCAAAATGTGCTGGCTGTCGCCATGCAGATGAAGGCCGCCCGGCCCAAGCCAACGCCTGCTGCCGAAATCTTCTCCTTCACCACCAAGGGCGGAAAGTTTGAGAATGTCCAAATAACCAACATCGGAGCTGATAGCTTTTCTGTGATGACGGATTCTGGTGTAGCAAGCATTCCATTCACAGACTTACCGGAAAATCTTGCTGGCATTCCGGGTGCAGTCAAAACCGTCATTATCAACAAACGCACCGAAGTTCTACGGATAGCGAAGGAGGCCGAAGAGAAAAAAAGTGTCGAAGGGTCGGTAGCGCAAAATCCCTTGGATAAACTCAACTCACCAATCGATCCGTTGCCAACGGCGAAGTCAAACAACAGTGCAGAACGAAATAAACCAAGTGAAAAGAATCAAGCGACTTCAAAGCTCGATGGGAAAAATACACCGCATATTCCTGGGCATAACACCGTAGGATCAACTGGAAGTGATAGTTCCACTGAAAGCAAAGCCATGCCCCCCAAAAGCGTTGAGGATATCCTCGTAGGCGCGAATAGTCATTATTCGATATCTGGGATAGTTTTATTCTTTGCAAAGGATGGTAGATTTACATTAACCATTAGAAAGCCGCAGCCACTAAATGTAATAGAGCGTGGAACATGGGCCGCAACCGGATCGAATACATTTCAAATTAGATTGCGCAAGGATTTCGATGAAAGCAAAGCGGCGCTTTTTTTAGCCCAATTAGGGATACTTTCGCAGGAGGGGCTGATTGATGGAGAAACAGGTGTTGGGTTTGTAGGATATGATTTTTCTCTTGGGAAACATGATGGCACGCTCCTGAGACGTTTTGGAAGAACTAATGCGGACCCTGATGATGTAAATAGCTTTCTCTAATTCCGATGTTGGCGGATTTGTTGCCAGGCGGTTAATGTGCACCACTTGTAGGACGCGAAAACAGTTCCATTTGATCGCTTGAAGGCGGTTTGAATGGGACATGTCCAGCATCCTGAAAGTGAGCAGCAGTGGAATGAAATAGTTCCTCGTTCCGCGTTATATACATTTGACGAGACCAAGCAGTCTCTATTGCGTCCGGTGCCGTTCCGACGGTCTCGGAGCAATTCAATAAAACCAACCAAAGCCCGGCTTCACATCGGGCTTTTTCGTGTACCGATCCGGCGCACGAGCAACCAAAGAAAGGAGCCAACATCATGGCCGTCATTCTTAACTTAACCTATTCAAAAAAACTGGGGCTGCCCAATTTCAGCAGCCACCAGTGCAGTGTCAGCATTCAATCCGAGATCGCCGATCTCACCCAAGTCACCGGTGAGGTCAAAAGACTCTACCTGCTCACGCAGGACGCCGTGGATCGGGAAATTCAGGAAGTCGGGTATTTGCCCGATGCAACCACCTACGGGATGCTCCCACCCGGCAGCGGGAGCAACGGAACCCGCGAGACCAATGGCAAGGCCGACACAACCGTCTGGGCCTGCTCATCCAAACAGCGCGACTTGATCGAGAAGATTGTTCGAGAGAACGACCTGGATCGGCGCGAGGTGGATGATCTCGCCAAGGGCATGTTCGATGGAGCCGGTGTTCGGCAGTTGAACCGGCTGCAAGCATCGGGGCTCATTGACGAACTGTTGGAGCGCCACGGTGGCCAGCGCCGCAATGGCAGCGGCAACCGAGGGCGGTTTCAGCGTGAACCGAGAGGAGCCCGATGATCGCCTTTGCCGATCCACCGCTATCGGAAGCCGAGCCGGTGAAACCATGTGGGCGTTCCATTGAGGAACTGACTACCACCGTCTCTGCTTCCCGGTTGAGCACCTGGTTGCAGTGCCGACTCAAGTTCCACTTGAGGTACGTTGCCGGGGTGCCCAAACCGCCCACAGCAGCGTTGCATGTTGGGAAAACGGTTCACGCCGTTTTGCAGCAATGGAACCTCGCCCGTTGGCGCAATGCACCACTGGACGACGACGCAATCACAGCGGTGTTTGAGCAAGCATGGAGCGCTCAATCGGAAGAAGCTGCTGCCGCATGGAATGGTGAGGAAGAAGCGGCGAGCAAAGCCAATGCGCTCGCCGTCATCCAAACGTACCTGCGCGAGACGCCGATTCCCCTGGATGAAAAACCGGAGGGCGTGGAAGTCAGCGTCGAAATGGATCTCGCTTCACACGGGCTGCCTACTTTGGTGGGCGTGCTCGACCTGGTGCGGGCAGGCGGGCGGATTGTCGATTTCAAAACGACCGGCCGTACACCCTCCCCGGAGCAGGTTCGCCACACGACGGAAATCCAGACGACCGGGTACGCCTTGCTCTACCGCGAGGCAACCGGGCATCGGGAATCAGGCATTGAGTTGCATCACTTGGTAAAGCTCAAGACGCCGAAGCTCGTGGTGACAGAAGCGGGACCGGCAACGGATCAACAAATCAACCGGCTCTTCCATTTGATCGACGCCTATGTCGATGACCTGGAACGTCGCGATCCGGTTCCTGCGCCCAGCCTGCAATGCACCTCGTGCGAGTTTTTCGCCGAATGCAGGCTATGGAGCTAACGGCATAGCCTGCACTATGCCGAATTACAAACTATGCCGGGTGGAGGGAATTCGTCCTACAAGACGAGCGTTTTCACCCGGCATAGCTTTTCATGCTTTGTGCGATTACCCACGAAGCGGAACGGACAAAGCAAAATGAACAAATTCTGGCATTGAAGGAAAAGGTGCTGGCCAGGGCAGCCCCGAACGAAGGTGTGTGGCATCCCTTCAAATCAGAGGACTCTCTGTTGGCCTTCCTCCGAAGCCTGTGAACTCAAACAAACTATGCCGGGTGATGAGTCGCGTCCTCGACGCGAATCTGGCGTGCTGAGTGGCACTCCAGATTTTGAACTCCATCCACCCGGCATAGTCTGCCACGCGGCATAGTGCAGACTATGGCAATAAACCAGCGGGGTGTGTCGCGCTACGATGCGCACCCGCGCAACCCAGAAGGGAAATCCATGGACTTCCTCAAAATCCTCAACGCATTCGGAGCGGTCATGGCGTGGATCATCATCCTTGTCATCCTCTGGGCCATCGGCCCGCTCCTCCTCAAAATACTGACTGTCATCGGGCACTTTCAATAAGCGCATCCATTGGCGGCCAGCACTCACCCAATGAACCCGGACCATGCGTCCGGGTTTTTCGTTTCAACCCTCAAAAAAGAAAGGAATCAAACTCATGGAGGACATCACCCTCTACTTCAAAGAAGGCGGATCGGACAAAGTCTACCGGGCTGCCATTGAACCCAAAGATGGCGGATACGCCGTCAATTTTGCCTACGGTCGCCGGGGTTCAACCCTCACGACCGGAACCAAAACACAGGCCCCAGTCGATTACGCCACAGCCAAGCGGCTGTACGATAAACTGGTTGCCGAGAAAATGGCAAAAGGCTACACGCCCGGCGAGGACGGTACCCCGTACCGCCAAACCGGTCGTGAACTGCAAAGTACCGGCATCCATTGCCAGTTGCTCAACCCGATCACGGAAAACGAAGCCGAAGCGCTCCTTGCCGACCCGGCATGGTGCCTCCAGGAGAAGTTCGACGGACGCCGGTTGTTGATCCGAAAGGAAGCCGGTGTTATCTCCGGCATCAACCGGCTCGGGCTTAGCGTTGCCCTGCCGGAACCCATCGCAGCCAGCGCGGAAGCAATTCCTTTGGACTTCATCCTGGACGGTGAAGCCGTGGGCGATTGCTTGCACGCCTTCGATCTCCTGAGCCTCAACGGCACCGACCTGCGGCCCCAGCCATACCGGGATCGCTATTTGGCGTTGATGGATCTCGTCATCTCCAATGCTTTGCGGGGAATCCGACTTGTGCCCACGGCATTCATGCCAGGGCAGAAGCGGGCATTCCTGGAAGGCTACCGGGCGGATAGCAAGGAAGGCGTGGTATTCAAGCACATCGGAGCCCCCTACACGGCGGGCCGACCCAATACAGGCGGCACGCAGTTAAAGCTCAAGTTCACGGAGTCTGCCTCGTTCATTGTCGCCCAAGTGAATGACAAGCGGAGCGTGGCGTTGATGTTGCTCAAAGGCGACCGATTGGTCCCGGCAGGCAACGTCACCATTCCACCAAATCACGAAATCCCGCCCATCGGAGCCGTGGTCGAGTGTCGTTACCTCCATGCCTTCTCCGAGAGCGGCGTCATCTACCAGCCCGTATACTTGGGCCAGCGGAACGACATCTGCGCCGAGGAATGCGTGGTCAGCCAACTCAAATTCAAACCGCAAACGGCTGGAAAGGAGGCGGCATGAAAACCCGCATCGACTGGAGCCGGGCTGCTTGGAACAGCCTGCGTGCCATGCAAACCGGAACCGCCCATCTCCTGGTCGGCACGGGACGGCTAACGGTCGCCATTGGACGGCTCGTTCGCGGCTTGGGCAGGCGGCTTGCGCCGTTTCCCCGGGCATTCAAATAAACCGCGCCCGCTTCACGGCGTACGTAACCATTTGGCAACGGAAACACGGGGTCGGGCGGTGCTGATCACAGCACGCCCGGCCCCACTTTCGTTCGCCAGCAACAACAGAAAGAACACCAATGAATCCCATTACCATTCCGATGACAGAACTCAAACCCGCCCTTGCGGGTCTGGGCAAAATCATTACCAAACGCCCGACGCTGCCCGTACTGGGCTGCATCCGGGTCGAACGCACAGACACCGGTCGCATTGAACTTGCGGCCACTGACATCGACACCGCCGCCGTGGTACAACTTGATGCACCAGCACAAGGTGAACCGGTCACGTTCCTTGTCGCGTACGAGGACGTGAACAACATCGCCAAGGGCTGCACCTGTGAGGATACTCTTCACATCACCCCGGTTGCCGGGAATCAGGTTGCGATCCGGTTCCCGGTGGGCGGTCAGATGATCGAGCATCGCTGCGAATCGATTCCGGTCGATGAATACCCAGACATCACCGATGTCAGGGCTGACCCGATCCCGATTGACGGCCACCTTCGTAGTGCAATCCATGACGCCATGGGGTGCGCCAGCGTTGACCAGACGCGGGCCATCCTCAACGGCGCATGCCTTGATGTGAGCCAGCCGACCGGGCATTATGTGGTCGCCACGGACGGGCATCACCTGTTCAGCAGCAACTCGTTCAAGCTACCGCTCAAGGATTCGATCATCATCCCGAGCCATCGGTTCCTTGCCTGGAAGGAGTTCAACCAGGACGGGGACTGGACGCTCCGGGCAGCCAAGCCGGAACGCAACCAGCCGCCGCGCTTCGAGATTGCCACCCCGCACTGGCGCTTCATCGCCCGGTCGCTGGAGGGCAAGTATCCCAACTGGCACGCCGTGGTCCCCGATCCCGGCAACGTCAAGGCGACCATCGAGATCGAAGCGGAATCGGTAGACGGCGTCATCCAGACCGTGGCACGGATGCCCGATCATGATCCGAAGCATCACGCTATCGGATTGGAAATTACCGGACGGCGGCTCTGCCTGTTGGCGAAGTCCCCCGATGGCGAGCAATGGACGCGCGTCGAGTTGTCCGGGATAAAAGTCACCGGCACTGATGTCACCATTCATCTCAACCGGCAGTTCCTCAGCAAGGCGCTACGCTTCGGGCTTACCCGCATCGAGATCACAGACCCGCTTACCCCGCTGCGATTCAGCAACGGCGGGCGGCAAATGATCGTCATGCCGGTGCGTCCCGCGCCTGCATCATCAACCCAAACGCCCCGGGCACAGTCCGTCCCAGTCGCATCCAACACAACCCCTCCGCCCTCGGCGGAGCAATCGGAGAAAAAACCAATGCCAGAAAACACCAACACCATCCACGGAGCCTCGCGCTCCACCACCGCAGTCACTTCAACGCAACCGGCTGAAAGGCCCGCCCTCGAAACGGCGCTCGCCCAGATCGAAGTGATCCGGGGCGAGTTCCGAAGCACCGTCGCGGATCTCAGCAAACTCGGAGAACTGCTCAGGCAAGCCAGCCGGGAGCAGAAAACCAGCGAAAAGGAAATCCAAGGCGTGCGGCAGACCCTGCGTTCGCTCCAAAGCGTTCGCATCTGAAGTCACGGAAGTGACGATCAAACTTGGCGACGGCAACACGGGGCCGGGGCTGCGCTGACCACGGCACACCCGGCCCCATTCGCCCCCACCGATGAAAACCCGAATCGTATCTATCACCTTCGACCGGAAGGAACAGCCAGTCCGCGCCATGCTGCGTACCCGCCTCGGCCCCGTAAAGGTGGCCTGGCGTGACGTGTGCGGGGATCGCTGCTGGTTCACCAGCGGCATTCTCGACGCGAAGAAACTGGCCGTTCCCGCCATCGAACGCATTGAGCGCATGGTTTCACAACCTTGACGCTCTCCACATCAAACAAAGAAAGGAAATTACCTATGGTCGCATTACTCGATCCGATACAAAAGCAAGCACACCCCCAGCCTCAGCGCCGTCATCCCAACCTCCTGCTTCACTGCGGAGCCCGGGCCGTCGAACGCGAACAGGTCATGGACATTCCCACTCCATGGCCAACCGACACCTGGAGCCCCATCGCCCACATCGCGTTGGTGGCCCACGTCGAGCAAACCCTCCGAACCAACGGCCTTGTCGTCGGTAATCAGGCTCATAGCCTAAGCCACGATGGAGCCCGTTACTTCGGACTCATGGAAATTCAGCGCAACGAATCCGATCAGGACTACTGCTGGGTGCTGGGCCTGCGCAACAGCCACGACAAGACCTTCCCTGCGGGTATTACCGCAGGCGCACAGGTTTTCGTCTGCGATAACCTTTCCTTTAGCGGAGAGGTCAAACTCGCCCGAAAACACACGCGCTTCATCACCCGAGATCTGCCCCGTCTGGTTCAATCCGCAGTAGGCAGACTGATGGATCGCTGGCATCATCAGGACACCCGGCTTGCCACCTATAAGCTGGCCGACATCGACGACCGCACGGCGCACGATCTCGTGATCCGGGCATGCGACGTTGGTGTTGTGCCCAACCGCACTATCCCGGAAGTGCTAAAGGAATGGCGGGAACCGCGCCACGCTGAGTTCGAGCCGCGCAACGCTTGGAGCCTCTTCAACGCCTTTACCGAGGCGCTCAAAGGCAATTTAATCGAACTTCCCAGCCGCACCGAAGCCCTCCATGGCCTTCTCGACACCCATGTAGGGTTGGGGGTTCCGCTGCTGAACTGATCCACCCCCAGTGGGAGAAGTCGGTTTGGAGCGAGGAAGAAAAAGAATCTGCCTTAAAGGGCGGGTTCTTTTTAGGTGTCAGATCAAATCACCGCTAAATACAACGCTAAACGGGTACAAGCATGTGGAAAATCGTAAATCGTCCGGGACAGGAATCATCGAGATCGATTTTATCCGCGAGATCATGGAGGGATTCGCTAATCCCGGAGTTAGGCATCACTGAAGAGTCGGCAACCCAACCAGGGGAAGACAGTTTGAGCTTTTTCGCATGTTGCTGGATCGTAGTCGCAATCGACGTGCGCGCCGCGTTTACATTCCCATCAAGCACGTATCCAAGCATTGCTCCTGCACGCAGCCCGCGCGAATAGCGCCCCGAAATGAAACACATCATCCCCTGCTCGTCCTTGACTGGCTTGCGCGTGTCGGACGTGACGTATTCGGACACAAGCGATGTCCATCCCGCGCTCGGAAACGTGACGTGCAACCGCTTCGCCTCGATAGCGAAGCAGGGCCACGGTTTGAGTGAGCCAGTCGAGAATAGGAAACGTAGGTCGAGCCGCCCGATTTTCCCATCCGCATCTTCTTCATCCAGCTCCCATGCTTCGGGATCGAGATGCGTCGGCCTCTTGTTCAGTTCAGCATCGAGCCTGAGCTTTTTCCAAAGCCGGATGGTAATGGGGTTCTCTCGCTCGCATTCCGTTTCCTTTTTCACCATCGTCATGCACCGCAGGACAGCCGCGAGGATGAATGGTATTTCATCTTCGGGGAACGGTTGCCGCCAGACTTTAGGAACCTCGCTCATTTTCTACAATCGCCGGGAGAGTTGGATGGTAGCGTAGACATCCGCGCTATCATTCAGCGCGGCAGTGCGGGTCCAACGTCCGCGCAAGGCGGGTTTGGCAATGAAGATACGAGGACCGTCGAACCACCAGGTTTCGTCGCGAAGGTAGATGAGTGAACCGTTTGAGGTGGTTGCGCCCTCCTCAATTCGCTTCACGGCCTCGGCAAGTTCTTTCGCCAATGGTGCTGTGCGGAAGCCGCCGCTGGTTTTCGTCTGTTCCACCTTGATTACTGCGAGGCCAAGGTCGTCATCCACTCCAGCAGCTAGATTAAGGGAGAGATTCTTTTCCCGGGACCACTCGCGCAACGTCTCGGCGAGCATGGCCGCATAAGGTTCGAGACCCGAGGCGTCAAGCGGTTCGAGCGTGGGCATCGGAGTATCGAGGGTGTTGGGGGTGTCGCTCTTGTCGAAGATGCAGCAGGTGTCCTCCACAAGGGCCTGCTCTTGATCAATAAGGCCGAAGTATTCGTAGAGCAACGGCTCGATTTCCTCTTGCGCTTTAGCTGTCTTTGTAGCCCATCCGGCAAGCCATTTCTTTCGCTCCTCCTCCGCGTTTAGTTCGTCGCCGTTCTGGAGTCTGAACGCTGTCGGGGTTTCAAGTTCCTTTAGCCTTTCCGCTAGCTTTACAGCGGATTCGGCCATGCGCGTTTGCTGGCCGCGCAGTTTGCTGACGACCTTCTTCAGCAAGGTCGCAGCAGAGGAAGGCGCATCAGGATCGCCGGGAAGGTAAAATGGCAGGTTGAGCACTTCGTCGAGATGCACCTTGTCACGTTCCATTCCAATATTTGCCGAGGTGTGGAATGCGAAGTAGCGGGCAAGCCGTGAACGAAGGTATGCGGCGAGGAAAATCAGTTTGTCGGCGTCACCCTCAGGCCCTGCAATCGATTGTAGAGAATGCTGGAAACGTATAGTGAAGTCGAAGAAAGTCGCATCCGAGAAACCTTGATTTAGCAATACCAAAGGAGGGCGAAATATCTGACTATTCGGTTTTCTGCGAAGTTTATCTTGCAGGCGTCCTGTTGATTTAAGAAACGATTCCAGCGTCTCGCAAAGGAATTCAGGGAAGAATGCCTGCATGCAGATATCATTTGCATCGACATACTTGTCGTCGAGCGCCCAACTGCTTCCATCGTTCGTTAAAATGGGCTTTGCATCGCCTTCCATGGCCTGTCCTGGCTTGAGAGGCTGGAAACCTTGCCCTTTAACCCAACGTACCATCCCATTCTTCTTTTGTGCAGGCGTTCCTACCAAAACACCTAACCTTGGCAGCGCGAAGAGGTGCTGGAGAAATTTTACATCGCGCGGCGTGCCCCAGAAATGGCTTTTCCATGCTACCGTAGCGGCCTTCTTGTCCACTGCTCCGAGAAGCATCCGAAGCGGAAGTTCCTTGCGGTCACTAGGAACAATCGGAATGGCCCCTTGCCGCAAATCCACTCGAACGACTTTCGGTGTAAGATACTCAATAACATGCGTTCCGACTTCAGGGGCGTTGGAATTGAAGCGTGCTATGAGGCATGGGCACAGCGCATTTGTAAAAAGGATGAAAGAATAATCAGCGAGCAAAACGACCTTTTCCAAGGTCACGGCACGTAGCCACTCGCGTTGAAAAGCGTCGGTCTTGTTGAAAAAGACCTTAGTAGGTAACAACAGCGCGGCTTTGCCGTCAGGGCGGAGTAGAACCGGCGTGCGAGCCATGAAATCGTGGGCGATTTGCTTGGATCCACGCCCGGCCCAAGGTGGATTACCCACGATGTAATTGAATCGCTCAGTTTCCTCCGCCTCCCAAGCATCAGCGAGCGGAAAGAAGTCGCCCTGCCAAATCACCGGCAAGTCTGGTTTTTTCGCACGACCATCCTGTTGCCGAAGGAGGTTTGGCAGCTTATTTGTTTCGCTTTGCTGGATGTAGGTACGGATATCGCTCGGCGTGAAACGATCAAGGAACGCGAGATAGAGGCTAAAGCAAGCAATACGGCAGGCGGTTGCGTTTTTATCCACACCGCGCAAGCAGCCCAGCGCCTCGCGAAGAGCCTTGTCTTTTGCCTGATACGCCTCATGCGTTTCGCTCATGGACGTTGGTTGATTTTGTGCTGTCCATTCAGCGGCGAGACGGTTGAACAGAAGAACCAGAAAAATCCCGGAACCGCACGAGGCGTCGAGGAAACGAAGATCCGCAAGGCTCTTACGACCTTCGAGGGCAACATCCAGCGTCATTTCGGCAAGGAAACGCGGAGTATAGTATGCGCCATCTTCACGTTTTTCCGCTACGCTTTCCTTTTCAAGGAAATTTTCATAAATGGCGCTAATGGTCTCGACGGGAATAAAGTTGAAGTCGTAAGCCCAAAAACCGAGCGTTCGCTGATTTTTGCAGATGTCGTGGCCAGCGAAGAAATCTCGAACCGTCTTAAGATGCGAGGGCCGAATTGCCCCACGCTCGGCATCTAGGCCGGTATCGTCGAACATGCTGCCATTGAAGTCGCGCTTCAGTTGAGGGAAGAGGTGCTTATAAAGCCGGTCAAATACCTCGTTGTCTTCTCCCTGCAAGACTTCCTGCAGTGTTTTCCACGGTTTATTAGGAAAGTATTTGTGCTCGCTCAGGATGACGATGCCGCGGTCAATGAGGTAGCAGGTAAAAAGGAGCCGTCCGAGAAAGGCGTGGGCTGTTGCAATTTCTAGCTTATGCTTGCCATGCGTAAGTTCGTCTCGAACGGCGGCGAGTTGTTCGAGTAGATAGGCATCCACCATCTCGCCTGGATCGAACTTTTTTGCGGAGGCTTTTCCTCCGAAATTGTGACGACGATAATACTGACCGGAAGCGACTTGTCGGCAAAAGGTATGATAAGAGTGAACCGCATCGGTGCGATGAGCCCGCAACGCCTGGGCTGCGAGATTAAGTTCCTCGACGAAACTATCCAGAGGCGCATCATTCTGGCGCTGTTTAGGCGTGATTATTCGCGGAGGGACCATGCCGGAGAAGATGCGCGTCTTTTTCCGGTCTACGAGCACAAGAAGTGTCGCCACTCCTTGGTTCCAGAGTTTACTCTGAAGCGCATGGACTTCCTCCGGCGTCAGTTCACGGTCATCTTCACGTAAATAAACCGTAGGAATGCCGCGGATTACGAGCACTCCGTCCAGCTTCATTTCCTCCCAAGCTCGCAAAAGGAGGTGCTGAAAAGCATGAAGGTCTGGGCGTGCGAACACCTCGGCGAGGCTCCGCAGGTATACAATACCAGATGGAGGATCTGGAAAAACTGCAGGCTGTGGGGATGGCGCAATCATTTTTGCAGCCTCCGGATGACGGCGCGAGCGACGCCTTGAATTTGCAAATCCCAGCTTGGAATGAGGTCGGGATAGCGTGGGTTTTCCGCGCGCAGCCACATTTTTCCATTATGGCGGAGAAAGGTCTTGAGTGTGGTTTCGTTGTCAATGAGAGCTGCAACGACACACCGGTTTTCTGGCTCCGCGCCACGGTCTACTAAGACGAGATCGCCGTCAAATATGTGCCGCCCTTCCATTGAGTCGCCTTTCACTGTGAGGGCGAACGCATTTTTGCGGTCCTGGATACCAAATGCCTCTGGTGCAAATTCAACAAACTCGGAGAGTTCTTCATTCGTTGCGATGGGTAGCCCGGCTGCAACCTGTCCTAGCAACGGGATCCCGCTGATGCGATGCAGCAAATGAATGCTACGCGCTTGTCGGGGGTCTCGGGTAATATATCCCTTGCGCACTAGGGCGGCTAGGTGGTCAGTTGCTGATTTTGGACTCTTAAAGTTGAAGCGATCACAAATTTCCCGGCAGGTTGGCGGCGGAGAACCTGCGTCGATTCGCTCTTCAATAAAGCGAAGAATTTCGGACTGAGGATCTGTGAGTGGGACAATCACGCTATACACCCGTATAGTGCCGCCATGTGGCGCATTCAAGTCCAAATTGTGGCAAAATACCCCCTCAAAACGGAGATGGATACTCTCTTCCACCTCGAAATTCTATGTAGCCGTCGAGGTCTGCACTCGTTATCTTGACCGCTACATCACGACGATTCTGAGCCGAGATGACCACCTCGCTGCCCAATAAAGCACTCGAGCGTACCGCCTCTTCACCCAGAACTACACCAAAGCCCCCCCAGCGCCAATCGTCCTCCGAGGTAGCTCTGCTTAGGTGCCAAAGGGTACAGTTGAGGGAAACCGGACGACCTTTGATCCTTACAACGGCTTCCACGACCTCCATCCCACCAGGCACCCTCGCTGTCGGTTCGGGCCACTTCTCCATCGTCTTGCTCCAATTCTTTTCCATTTGCTGAATCAAGCCGACTAACCAGAAGCGGACACACGGCGACGTTTCTGTCCTCGAAAGGTGAACTTGAAGCGTTCTGATGGCATCGTCGTCGCCTATCAAAGCTAACGCATAACCGAATTTCCAACTGCGCAGCATTTCAGGATTGGCGTTGGGAAGTTCAGTCATCAATTTGATTTGATAATGGCGCGCAATATCCCGGCGCTTCTTCGCATCCGCTGCCCTCTGGGCCGTATCTCGAACCCGTTTACTGGCATCTTCCAATAAGCTTGTATGAAAACGTTGCGCATGCAGATTGTGGATGATTGGTCCTGATTCTGCCATCCCGGAAACGGCGAAGTCTGGAAGCCATGCCCACGCTTCTGCGGCGAGCATGCGCTCCTGAACGTCATGTGACGTGAGAAGAGCGTCGCAAACATCACTCAAAACCACCGGCGACACTTTGCCCAAAGCCCGGTGCGCCGCTCGACGGACTGCGTAACGCCCGTCGCGGGCGAGAACAAGTAGATGCGTGGTTGCCTGTCTCCTCGGCTCAGGATTATCCGTAACGGAGGTCTTCGGTGAATCAGTTGGAAGCTTTGCAAACACCTCGCCTATTGCATTGGCGAGACCGACACGTGAATCTTCCAACCAGTCCTTACAGTAATCGGACCAGGGTTCGAGGACAAACTGTTCTGGAGCCAGGAACGCAGCCTTACGCAACAGTTCAGGATCTGATTGACGGGTGTTCTGCCGCCTCCGCGCCCGGGTTACCAAGGCTTTCCGCACCGGAGCATCTAAGGGAATCTTCTCGTGTAAGACCAAGTGAAGGAGTGCAGAAACGGCATCATACCGGACGAACCAACGTTCGTCTTTGAGTATCGAACAAAGTGCCGGCGTAAATTGTGCTTGCGACTGGGCGTAAAGCTGAACGATCACAAAAACCGAACTCTCCAGTTGCCCAGAGGCATTCTGGCTCCAGTCCCATCCCCCACCAACTGGTGAAAGCCCCAGCTTCGGGGCCAACCATTCCGTGTGCTCAGCGGCCTTTTTAAGTTCTACGATTGCCCTTACGGCTCTCTCCCCGAGGATATCACTCCGTTCCCGCCCCCAATCCGCGATCGTATCTAGAATCGTTGCTGGTATATTCGTCGTGGGCAATGCGACGACGGCGCTGACGAGTTCAGCCCTGTCGTGTGGCTCCATCGATATCTCGGGCTCTACAGTTAACAGGGCAATAAGTTGTTCCGATTCGGCGTGCAACCATTTGCGGCGCGCTACCGCTGCAAGAGCACGGCATCCAGAGGATAGCTGCGCCCTTGTTGTCGGATGCTCCACTGCGTCAAAAAGCCGCTTGATGACATCGCTCCTCTGCTCTGGCGATTTACCGGAGCAAAGCGCCGCCGCGACAAGTGCTTCCGCCGTCTCCATCATCACGGATCCATCTCTTGTGAGCCCCGGGCGGGAGAGAAGATCGAACGCCTCCCAGCTCTCAGCACTCCTAGCAACTCTTGTCGCTCCCATACGTCGAATGAACTCGGCATTATCTCCGGGACCCGTTCCTAACTCCTTTTTCTCGGTGATCCAAACTGGAAGTGGGTCCGGTAAAGGCGCGATCTTCAGAACCGCATAAGCCTCCAATATCTCCTGCTGCAGGAAAGGGTTTTGTTCCTTCACCATAGCTTCGCCAAGCCACGAGGGTATTTCGGGTAGGCCAAGGAAAAAAGCCGTTCGTAAGCCCAAAATTTTAGCCTCGCCAGGGAAAGTGGCGGTGCGACCCTTATAATCACCAAGCTGAAGAACGAATTCTTTCAGAATTTCAGTCGCCGGGGTTCTGTATTCACCGAGAACCGGCTCGCTCTCCAACTGCCGAGGCCAGTAGCAATCCTCCAAACGGTGCATCACCAGCCAGCGATCATACTCATCGATACCCGTCTGTTCCGTGAGCATCTGCAGAAGCAGTTGGATTGACACAGGGCTATTCAACTGGGGAAGGACATTGCTGGCAAGTCGCAGATACCTTCCGAAGGACTGATCCAGCCGCTTATACATTATACCTATTGCCTCACAAGCTCGGTCTATTGCCGAGGGTTCGTCCAGAGACCGTCCGATAGCCGCAAAAACAGCCAGAAGGTTATTACATTCTGGTGCAATCTCAGAGGAGGGACGGGAGAGCCATGCCTCCATTAGGACCGATACCGTCTGCGAGTGTGGTATCGCAGCCAGCACCCCAAGCAGATCAGGTAATAGGTGCTCTCGCACCAGTTCTAGCGCGCGCTCAAGACAGCGCAGACGTTGATCGCCTTCCAGCCCTAAAGAAGCCAAAGTACGGAGGGCAAGAGCACCATCGTCCGTATCTCCAGTTTCGGCAATACGCCACAGAGATTCGGTAAGAGCGTCGGTACGAAAACCGATATTGGCAATAGTCCAACAGGCTCCTCTGCGTTCCGCCGGGCGCTCTAACGCGGCGGACAAGGAAGAGAGCGCTACGCCCATTACGCGCGAACCCTCCTCTCCGCTTAACGAGTTTAACCACTCATCCGCAAGTTCACGGCAGTTATAGATCAGAAGGCTCTCTTCTAGTTCCACTGCATCAGTGTTCCGACAGACGCACAACGGCAGCAAATACTCGGTGATAATGTTGGCAATTTCCGGAACTCCGGACGGGAGGGTTCGTTTAAGGGCGCGTAACGCACCATAGCGAAGATCCAGCTCTTCTTTCGATGAAAGCTCACCCGCTCCCTCGACGTCTAGGCGCTGCATCGTCTCAAGGATTTCCCCCGGCTCGTCCGCAGACAGAAACGCGCGGCGAAGATTATTAGCTTCGGCGATGTTCATGTGTTTGATTGGAGCGAGAGCGACGCGAGGTAGCTCTCAATTAGATCATTACGCCAGTCCCACCGCTCATCTGGCTCTTTGTGAATAAGACCTCCGGATACAGCTTCGAGCTTAAGCCTCTGTGTTTGCACGGTATCGAGACCCACCTCGCACGCCGGTTTTACCCACCCTTGGGCGGGGCGAAAGCCTGGCGTAGATAATTGATTCGACCGTGCGATTAAACTCAAAGCCGCCTGAAGGTAATCGACCGCGATGCCTGTGCGTTCGTGTGCTTTTTGCAGGAACCGTTTACAGAAAGTGGCCGCAAGCTTTGTTCTTGCGTCCGCGTGCCCTTGGACCAAACGGACTCGGTCATTCTTATCCATGGTACAAAAACCTCGCCACATCACCGGGTCGAGCAGCAGTTTGGTCATTTCGGGGAGATCAGATCGTGATCTGGGCAAGTCGTCGCTGTCGGTTCCAGCGAGACCCCAGGCCTGTGCCGAAGGAAGGATTTCTGGAATCAACTCTGGGCAATTTGCTTCCAGTAACCGCCGAAGCTCGCCTTCCGAGAACCGGCCAAACTGAATGGTCAACGGCTCTTTCTTGGCATTGAGGCTACCGCCGGATCGACCAAGAGCCAGGCACTCTCGGAAGAACTCGTTATTGTCTCGACAGGTGACGACAAGGCGGGCTTGCAGCGGTTTTCCTGATTGCGCCTCTTGATCCAACTGGCCAAACCAAGACACGAGCTTGTGCAACTCTGGACTGATCCGTGCATCGCCTCGGTGCTCGTCCACTCCATCCAATGCGAGATGGACGACGGGAACTGATAGAGGATTTGCGATTACCAACCGTTCGAGAGCATCATTTTGGTTAACAGGACGAATATCGGGGTTCCAGTCATGGACCAACTCGCTCAACCAGTCATTTGGGAGTGCATAGGCCGAGTCCAGCGCCACCAATGGTGTTGCGTTTGTAGAGCGAGCCCGCTTCGCCAAATCGCTCGCCCACTGGTGTAGGGCGGCCGTTTTTCCCATCCCCCCTGAGCCTGCAAATACTACCAAAGCACGGCCCTCACATTGGCGATCTATGTCGCTGAGTTGGTCTCTCACGATGGCAACAGAGGAGACATCGACATCGAAGAGGTTGACATCCCGTTCCATCTCACTCGCCCTTGCACGAGAACACAGTTCGCGAGCCCTCGGTCCACCGCCTAGACACTCCAAGAGGTAATCCCGGGTAATTTCCCTCTGTGATGCACCGCTGGTCGTGCTTTCAAATATCCTCCCAAGCAGCTTATGCCGCCCATCCAGAATCTCTGCATCCCTGCGACCAAATTTCCTGGCAAATACTTCGAGCGCATTATGCCACCGCGAAATATTGGCTTTCTCTATCTTCTGTAGTTGCTTGTAGATTCCCTGTTTTTGCTTCCCTTTAAGTGAGGGGGTATCCTTGGTTATTACCCGATTAGTGACAAGGACGTAACCGGCGACTTTTGCACCATCGTTCTTCAGGCGCTTCGCTGCTGACTGGAAAGAGTTGATGATCTGCGCCAGCTCACCCGGACCGATTGACTTGGAAGGACCGGAAATCGAGAATTTTGCCTGAACGAGGGTGATCTCCTGTGTGTTTTTGCCACTTGAGGGATCAACCAGTCGCGTGCGAATCACGATATCCTCGTCAGCAACCTCGTGGATCACCTGTCCATCCGACGCAAGCTCAATCAGCGCTGTTAGCTCCTTGGTATCCGACGTTCGGAAATCTTTGCAGTCACCAGCAGCACGCAATGCTCCACCTGCGAGCACCTGATACAGGAACCCAGAGATCGCACGTGCGCCGCCGTCTGATGACATAGAATGCCCTATCGTATCTGTGACTACCCTCATCCGGGAAGCTAATTCACCGCAGTGCGGAGCCTCATGACAACCTGTCCATCAAGGAGCGGCCAGACCCCTAAGAGCAAGTCAGGATTTAAAAGTGGCCGACCCGAACTTTAGCAGGGCGGCCCCCAAATTAATGTCAGAAAACACCCACAGACGTCGATGATCATGGTCTTATTCTGGGTCTTACAATCCTCATTTATCTCCATAAGTCGTTGATAAACAAAGGAGTGGAGGCGAGGGGAGTTGAACCCCTGTCCTTCAAATCAAAGCCGCCCGCTTCTACATGCTTATCTGGCCTACTATTTAGAACGCCGACTGCGGGCCAACGCGCGACCGTCGTTCGAGAATCCACGAAATGATCTCATCCTCGGACGCGGTTTCACCGTCCTCAGACCAGCCTGCTGGCGTCGTCCCCGGCTGTAGCAGGCGTCCTGCCGGGAACGTCACGGTCAATTAAGCCGCGAGAGCGAGTTCTTCAGTCTCTGCATTTATTTGTTTGGTTCGGTTTTTTACGAGGCCAACGAACCATCCTCGGCATGCGACGTGCGTCTCAAACTTGGAGTCGAAACCAGTACGCCCCCTTACTTACAAGGCTTACTCTACCCCCTCTTGCCTCAAACGCAAGCGCGTTGCCTGCCGGGATACGATTTCTGATTTGCACGGAGGCGGATTTTTTCTCGCATTCCAAAAAAATTTATTTCGTTTTGAGCAAAAAATGTTTAATGCTGTCAGAGTCTTCATAACAAAAACCAGCTATGTCACACCAACTACCCGCACTACCCTACGCCAACGACGCGCTCGAACCTTCCATCGACGCGCGCACCATGGAAATCCACCACGACAAGCACCACGCGGCCTATGTCACGAATCTCAACAACGCCCTCAAGGATCAGCCCGCGCTGGAAGCCAAGTCGGTGGAAGAGTTGATCGGCGACTTGGCCTCCGTGCCCGAAGCCATCCGCACGGCCGTGCGCAACAACGGGGGCGGCCACTGGAACCACACGTTTTTCTGGAAGATCATGGGGCCGAATGCCGGGGGCAAACCTTCCGGCCCTCTGGCGGCTGCCATTGATGCCGCGTTCGGCAGCTTTGAGGCGTTTCAGGAGAAGTTGCAAGCAGCAGGCGTGGGCCGGTTCGGCAGCGGCTGGGCCTGGCTTTCGGTGAAGGCGGACAAGAGCCTCTGCATCTGCTCGACGCCCAACCAGGACAACCCGCTGATGAAGGGGGTTGTGGATTGCACGGGCACGCCGATCCTTGGGGTGGATGTGTGGGAGCACGCCTACTATCTCAACTACCAGAACCGCCGTCCCGACTACCTCAAAGCGTGGTGGAACACGGTGAACTGGCCCGTCGTGGAGGCGCTCTACGCGGACGCGGTGAAATAGGACACATAGAAGTTTTCCAAGCCAAAGATGTTCTGATCGCAGGATCGGAGAACCCGAAGGGTTCGTAAGAGAATAGCCGGGGGTTGAGCGAAGCGACACCCCCGGTTTCCAACGGCAATCGGGCTCACCCTGAAGGGGTGGAAGACCCCTTGCTCTCTGCCACCCCTCCGGGGTGAATGACGGAGGGAGGGGGTTCCGGTGGTGTCGGCGCGCGCGGACGCGCCTCAACCACCGGCTATGGTCTGTAAACCCTTCGGGTTATAGGAAGCTCCTTCTGAAAAGCGGGGGCCGCTAGAGCAATTTACCAAA
>SESG01003024.1_pt1 | contig 22352 bp, 30 predicted proteins | sample 3171421 | NCBI WGS metagenome assembly SESG01 (sample SAMN10866946, study PRJNA518727) | freshwater metagenome | biome: subpolar coniferous forest; feature: holomictic lake; material: water; isolation source: holomictic Lake 227, 6 m and 8 m depth | place: Canada: near Kenora, Ontario | collected...
ACAAACAGCTTTACAGGTAGCTATAAAGATAATTTTAGCTATAAAGGTAAGCAAGCTCTATTCAATTACCTTGAGCAATACGAAGATGAAACAGGCGAGCAGATAGAGTTAGACCCTATTGCATTGTGTTGCGATTATAAAGAGTATGACGACCTTGCAGACTTACAGGCGAGCTATCCAGATATTAAGGATATGCAAGACCTACAAGACCATACAATAGTTATACCTATTGACGGCACAGACGGCTTTATCATTCAACAATTCTAAATATATGAAAACAATCACCAAAAAGCACGATGTCTACAGCTTCGACGAGCTAGACCAAAAAGCAAAAGACAAAGCACGAAACGATTATAACAAAGACGGAGACAACACACCTTTTCTAACCGATGACTTACGAGAATATATCCACGAGGAACTAAAAGAGCGAGGTTATACCGTAGAGGGCGTGTCTACGAGCGCCAAGCCGTCAATCAGACCGCTGTATTCATTATCATATTGTCAGGGAGACGGCTTAATGTTCGAAGGAACTGTAAGTGATAGTAAGGGCTATACATATACTATCAAGCACAGCGGACACTATTACCATGAGAACAGTAAAGATATAACTATCACAGACCAGAATGGCAACGATGTAGACGGACAAGTGTACCAAGATTTTGACGCTGTATATAAGGAGATATGCAAAGCGGTGGCACAGCGAGGTTACGACGAGTTAGAATACGCAGACAGCGAGGAGAGTTTCCAACAGACATGCGAGGCGAATGACTATACATTTTTAGCAGACGGAACGATATTTAACGAATAAATATATGAAAAAATACAAATGTTACATACCACGCTTTGAGGTTGAAGTAAAAGCAAGAAGCCACGAGGAAGCCTATAACAAGGCAAGAGAGATATACGAAGATTGGAAAGACCAAGACCCAGAATTTGGGGAGATTATAACAGAATTAAAATAATTATATGAAATACTACACAATTTTGTGGGAGAGAAGCGACTACGGGCGCATTACATTAAAAGCGGATAGTGAGCAAGAAGCACGAGACCGTTTTGAGTGTGGAGACTTTGAGGAACGAGACCTAAACATTAAAGACGGTCAAATGGATTTAGTAGAAATTAAAGAAGTAGAATAATATGAAAAACAGTTACAAACACAGTATTTTCGATATTATAGACGGTTATAATGAGCCACAATCCACTTGGAAAAGTAGAGTTGAAGTATGTATCGGTGTATTAGTCATCATCGGGCTATTATTCATAATCACATCATTTATATGCAAATGACATCATCAGAAATGCGATGTAAGAATATGGCTGATGTTTGTCGATTAGCTCACATCAGAACAGTGAACGAGTGCAAGAAGAGAGGCAACATCGTAGTTGATTGTATAAGTAAAGAGCTATGTGGCTATGATGATAACGACCACGACCATACAAAACTAGAGACAAAACATTATACAGCTCTTGCACAGGCTATCTTCGATAAGCATTACGATTATATATGCGAGGTAACAGGAATATAAATATGAAAATACAAAAAGAAATAGAATATGAGGAAGCTCCTTGTGGTTATGTAACTTTCTATAACTATAAAGAGCCGTTGATGAAGTTTACCGAAGGCTACGGCTTTATGGGTGCAGTAGTGTTCGACGGTAAGACCGATAAGATACAATGTCATTTTTGTGGGGAATGGTTAGGTTCATTACCACATCATTTGCGACGAGAGCATAACATGTCCGCTAGCGAGTATAAAAACAGAGTAGGCTTGTTGCAATCAACAGCCCTTATATCAGAGAGTGCTAGGGCGAAGTTGATTGCTAGTGGATTAGATAAACGCTTACAAAACTTACGGGCTGGTGGGAAGAAGTCATTAGAAGAAAAGAAAAGAATAAGTGCAACACTTAGGGACAACAGTTTTTTGGAAGAACATAAAAATCTTAGAAACACTTGTCCAGAACAGTTGATATATCGTATGCAAAATATTGCCAGAGAAAAAGGCAGTGAACTTAGAATGGGAGACTTTGCTGGTTTTAAAGAAAGCATAAAAAAAACTTATGGTTCACTAGAGAATGCATGTAACATCGCTGGTATAAAATACCATTATCCATCTTATGGATATGTGAGTAAAAGGAAATATACAGAAGAACAAGCTATAACATTTATAAAAGAACATCTGTTACAGTTTCATTCCTTACCACTTTATAGGGACTTTGTATCTCAAAAAAGAGAAGGACTGTACAATTCTGTTATTAAAAATAGTAAAAAATTAAAAGTACTTTTCACAAAAGCATTAAGTGAAATGGAAGAATATAAAAAGGTTACTGAACGAATAAGTTATAGTAAAGAGCAGTTGTTAGACTTCATCAGAAAATTTGAAAAGATAAACGGCAGAAAGCCTGCTATATCAGATTGTAAAAGAGGATTGTTACCTTGTCCACAGCGTTACTATTATCATTTTGGTACATGGAACGAGGCGTTAACAAAAGCATTTACCATATGAAAACACAAACATTTGAGGAGTTTCTACAAGACGCATTTATAAGAGGGTATAGTGGTATTAAAGACGATTGCGAAAATGTTTTTGACGCTTGGTTACAGAATAGAGATGTAGACGATATGATAGAATTTGGAGATATGTATGGTCGATACAGCTATCTAAATGGACAAGCCGATTTATTAAAAGAAGTTAAACACAAAGACTAAATAACATTTAGTCAAAATAATTATATGCAATGGATTATATTTATAGTGATTATCGTAGTGCTAGCGGTGATATTCTTCACACACTAGCCGAAGATAAGAGCGGTATATGAGATACCGCTCTTTGGCTAAATACATTTAGCACCTAATCGTGGTGATGACCGTCGTGAGACATTCGTAATTGAACGACTAACTCATAACGACTATCAAGCCAGATGTTGTTTATGATACCAGCGACTTCGTATGGATTACCTCCTGAACCCACTAATAAATGCCAAGCTCGGTGCTTATCTTGTGGGACAAGACTGATGTTGTTGGTGTGATTACTCCCGTGATTACAAACTGGACACTTGTGGTGGCGTGTCAATTTGTTACTACGATTATGTTTACCCATATAATGCCCTCCATGTATAATGTTAGAAGTTATCCACAGATTTGCAATGTTGCACCGACAGAGACAGAGGCGTATAATAGACACATATTAAATTTTCTCTAGTCCAGAAAATAATATAGGGGTGGGATTACTCACCTAGCAATAATAACAAAGACTACATACATGTAGTCAAAAAATAACATGGGATTAGGAACTCAAGAGAATGGAAAATATATTTCCATTGTAGGAGGTAGATTTTGCATAAGAGTGCAAGATAACGCAGAGGGTGCAGTTAGTAGAGTTAATAAGTTAGGTAAAACAGTTTGGGAAAAGTATTACGATAACTTCACAGGTAAATTGGTTAGTATCAAAGTAACTGACGGAGCTTATGGTAAACAGTGGGTATTCGGTTTCGAAGACGCTGGCACAGTTTATAACTTGCAGTTGGGGTATACAAATTCCTTTGCAAAGAATATAATCAAGATACTTCCAAATGCTGACCTAACAAAAGAAATGAAAGTTAGCCCATCAACGAAAGTTGAAGCTGACGGCACGAAGAAGTCATCGCTCTTTATCAATCAAGACGGCAAGGCATTGAAACACGCTTACACAAAGGTAGAGCCAAATGGTTTGCCACCAATGAAACAAGTTACAGTCAAAGGCTCACTTGTATGGGATGACACTGACCAAATGATATTCTTAGAGAATATGGTGAAGACATCAATCATTCCTAAATTGACGGGAGTCGCTCCAACACAAGCCAAGCCAGTTGATGAGCTAGAACAAATGGCAAGTGAGGCTCAAGCAATTGACAGTGGAGTTAACCCAGACGATGTGCCCTTCTAAAATGTAAACACCGCAAAAAAATGCAAAAAATGCTTAACAACAGAATAGATAGCAGTATGAAAACAGTCATAGGTTCGAGGTTATTAGCATTTCCTTGCATCTCCAATGGCTGTTTTCATTTTGCTATCTATTCAATAATAATGCTATGAGAAAAGACAACGCACAATTTTTAACATTCTTCCCTGACCACGTTTATCGCTATCTTGACACGACTGGCAATAAGAGACCACCGCAGTCGTTAGCGGTTAGAAGTGATGAACTTAATCTGCAAGGTTATGATAGCTACTTCACCGTGAACGGTTTTAAAGACGCACCAAGAGCGACTAAGGAATACTGTAGCTCGATAAATGCTTTCTATGTAGACATAGACGGAAGGAAAGAGCCGGCTGAACTAGAAGAAATCAAAAAGAAGTTAGACCCCACATTCATAATAGAGACGAAGCGAGGTTATCACATCTATTGGTTGCTTGATGAGCCGATATATAAAAATGAGATAACTCTCGATGAGTGGAATAGTAAGGTGGCTTTATGGGAACAGATAGAACAGAGTATTGTGGATACATTGAAAGGTGATGACAATGCAAAAGATTTACCTCGCATACTTCGAGTGCCTGATACTTACTACTGGAAGGCTTCGGGAGACGCTTATAAAAGCGGTATAGAGGGCGTGTTTAAGATAAAAGGTGTATATAAAAACATTTCTGCTACTTATACAATGAAACAGGTTGAGGAGGTATTCCCTATAATTATAAAGAATGTAACGAACTTCTCGCCTACGGTAGAAAAAACTAAAAAGTTTAGAGAGGCGGAGCGCAAGAACTTCTTTGACCGAGTAAACGACGAATACCCTATACAAGAGCGAGAAAGTTTCATTAGGTTAACAACTGCTAACCCAGATAGTTTACCGAACCCGAACTGTAGAAATAATGCCTTACTTGTAACCGCCTCGCTTATGAAACAGGCTGGTTGGAGTCACGAAAAGGCTATTGAACAGATAAAGAAAGTAGGTTGGCACGGCATGGAGACGGAACGAGGAGGTTGGAATGAGATTACAACGACAATACAAAGTGCTTACTCAAAAGGATATACATACTCATTCAAGAACGAGATTATATCTCACAATATGTCTCCAGAGGAACAAGCAGGTATACAGGAGGCGTATGCAAAGGTTGCCAAAGACCGTAGAGAATTGGACAAGGCACGCTACTCCGATTACGAAAAGGAGATATTGGTAAACTATCCATATTTGAAGAAGAATGATATTGGTATGGTATTCAATTATGTAAATGGTGTCTATAAGCCAGTGTCTGACCTTGAGTTATCGGGAATTGTCCTTAACTCTCTCTATGAGGATATGCTATGGGGCTTTAGGACAAAGAAAAATGTGTCTGATAAGGTAGCTTGTCTCTTATCAATCATTCCTAACCTAGTTATAACTAACGACGGAGGCAATATCATCAATGTAAAGAATGGGCTATTGCATATCTATACTCGAAAGCTGATACCTCACACACCTGATTTCGTGTCCTTGATACAATATCCGGTTGTCTATGACCCAGAAGCTAAATGTCCTGTATGGGAGAATTGTGTAAAAGACTGGATGTCCGGCCCAGAGAGTGAAGAAAAGACAACACTATTGAAACAGTTTTGTGGATATATACTCACCTCCTCGATGTTCTACGACCGTGCTTTGTTTATGGTTGGAGACGGAGGTAATGGTAAGTCTACATTCATAGATACAATCTCTTTGGTTATCGGAAAAGACGCTACATCACATATAGACCTTGAGGGATTGTATGGACAATTCGGTATGCAAGGATTGGTTGGTAAGAGATTGAACATCATTGAGGAAGTCCACGGGAATTATTATCAGAGCAACAAGCTAAAGAAACTGATTTCGGGAGAGCAGGTAACGATTGATATGAAGTATAAGGAGCAGTTTACTTTCAGACCACAAGCTAAGTTCGTGTTCTCGGTCAATCAATTACCACGAGTTGATGATACGTCAACGGCAACAGAGAGAAGAATATGCGCTGTCCACTTCCGTAATAACTATCGTAAAAATCCTAACTTCAAACTACGCTCTAGCTTCGGACTATTGGCTCAAGAGTTGTCGGGGATACTCAATTGGATGATTGAAGGTGCTATTGACCTAGCGGAGAAGGAAAACTTTATCATTACAAAGGAGCAGACGAATATGCTTAATGAGTATCGTGAAGAGAATTCATCGGTCGAGGGCTTCTTAACAGAATGTATTCTCCTTGATGAAGAAAGCAGTATTGAAACACCTACATTGTATTCGGAGTATAAGAGGTGGTGTCAATCAGACGGAGGGAGAAAGACTAAGGCTAAGATTTCATTTACGAAAGAAGTTAAAGCCTACGGTGCAAAAGATACTCGCTTCTCTTTTGTACCTAGAGTCCACGGCAACGATGAAGCGAAGTTCGTAGGTATCAAATTAAATCCTCTTTGGGTTAATCAAAATAAAGATAAAACCGATTGGGGAGGCTATTAAAACAATATGACATATCCAATCGTTTATCGCACCATTCCTACTCAACTCGCCTTCTACGTTCACAAAGACGGCAGACTACAAATACAGCCAGTAAGTAAGATAGCTAGAGAGATGAAGTTCGCAAGTGAGAAAGAGGCTCGTGAGTTTATAAGTAATTATCAAGAACAATTATGAAAAAAGAACAAATCCAAAAAATGATAACGGACGAGAATGGTTTGTGTTTACATACCAAACAACTCGCCTCCTACCTTGCTACCTTAGAAGAAAGGTTAGAGAAGATGGAGGGGAAGAAGTGTGACCATAGGTTCACAAGCCACACAGTGTCATACCGTGGAGATATTAGAACAGATAAATGTAACGCCTGTGGTGCTGACTGTACCCCTACCTTAACAGATGAGGTGAAGTTCAATATAACAAAAGGCAAGGACTCTTTCATCGGTGCTGGCGGTGGTAAGTTGGTAGAGGAGGAGTGTCCAATGAAAGGCAGAATGTGTCAGTGTGGTTATGAACGTTGTATTCATTACAAAAGCGACTTTGATAGATTCTTAGAACAAAAATGGTACATCACAGGTCGTGGTCAGGTTGTTCAGTTACCAGAGAGTGAAAAGACTAAGGGGAGGAAGGCGTTTCTGGGAGAGTATAGTTCTAAGGAACAAGCAGAGATTATCGCTTATCAAATTAAACAGAGTTATGGAGATAAATAATATGAAATTCATTATATGGACATTAGTGTGGTGGGGTATTGATGAGCTGGGTATGTGGAGACAGTATAAGTATTGGGGAAAAAAGTGGTTTGATGAACACTCAAATAGCGTTCTATATCACACTATCTTTATGTGGACACTGTATCTCTTCTTATATTATAAGTTTATTCTATAATCCAATGACTAACTACACCTCAATAGATGAAAAGATTGAAAGTAAGTTCAGGGATAAACACTGGGACTCACCGATGATTACTATGACTTTTGGTGATGGAAATACCCATACAGTAACTGAAAAGGCATTTATCAAAGACTTCATCCACCAATCTATAGACGAAGCAGTCCAAGACCGAGACATCAAAATCCTCGCCCTTGAAAAGACATTAAAAGAGGTTAGGGCAAAAATTATGATAGAAGTTGAACGATTACCAGAAACCGCCCCACTATTAGAAAGTAATGAATACGACCACGGGCTTAGAGACATGAAATTAAAAGTAATCTCCCTCTTAGGGAAGGAATAAACAAATGCAACCATTATTCGAACATCAAAAAAAGATACTCAAAGAGAACAAACTCAAGTGCGGTCTTTTTCTTGGGACTGGCGCTTCGAAAACTCGTACTGCTTTGGAGTTAGCTGAAGGTTCGGTATTGGTTATCTGCCCGAAGCAACAGAGAGAGGATAAAACGTGGGAGCGTGAAAATGAGAAATGGGGTACGAATAAAGAGCTAACGGTTATAAGCAAAGAGGACTTACGAAAGATGTGGGAAAGTTTACCTGCTTATAAGACGGTCATTATAGATGAATGTCACACGACCCTCGGCGTGCTCCCGATGTATGTTCAAAGAAATAAAGTCCAAATACCAAAGACTTCTCAAATCTTCGAAGCTACTTACAAGTACCTAACGAAGTACCCACCCAAGAGGCTATATCTCCTATCCGCTACACCAGTACCAAAACCAATGAGTATGTGGGCGATAGGTATTCTATTTGGACAAAATTGGGATTTCTACGACTTCCGAGCTATTTACTACACTGAAATACGAATGGGTATATCACGAAGAATATGGTTGCCTAAGAAAGATGACATTACAAAGGCACGATTAGCGGCTCTTATCCAAAAGTTCGGGTATACAGGAGGACTTAACGACTTCTTCGATGTACCTGAACAGACCCATAAAACCGTTGAAATTGAGCTAAGCGGTGAGCAAAAGAAGGCTGTGAGTGAAATGATGTTCGAGGAGGCTGACCCCCTTGTACGAAGGGCTAGGCTCCGTACGATTGAAAATGGAGTGCTATATGGGAAGAAAATAGAGGAAATGGGTGGTAAAACCGATAAAATGACCAACCAGACCAAAATCTTCAAGTCCCATAAGATAGATTACATCCTAGAGAGAGCTGTGGAGTTCCCTAAATTGCTCATATTCGCGAACTACACAGCGCAGATTATGGAGATTGAGAAGGCTTTGTTAACCGAGGGGTACAAGGTTAGCACGCTTACAGGTGCAACAAAAGATAGGAGCTTTATCCGTACTGTTAATGATAGCAAAGAGCCTCACATAATCATAGCCCAGAGTTCCATATCATCGGGCTACGAACTCCCCACATTCCCATGTGTCATATACGCCTCAAAGAGCTGGAGGTACGTGGACTACTCCCAATCACTTGGCCGTGTGTTAAGGGCAAATCATCTCAAGAAAAATCTTTATATACATCTCATTGTAAAGGGGGTTGACAGCGACTGTCACGACGCAATAATGTCTGGAAGAGATTTTGAAGAAAAGCTAACCCTAAATATATGAATTACCCACAAGAAAGAAACTCCAACTGGAAGGCTAATTCAACTAACTATCAAACAATCCATACCTGGTTGCAAGTAAACTTCGAGAAGAAAGAATGTGAGAATTGTAGAGTAACAGATAAAAAGTTAGATTGGGCTTTAGTAACCGGTAAAAAATATGAAAGAAAAAGAGAAAATTTTAAAGTTCTTTGCAGGAGTTGTCACTTGAAATATGATTATACTCCAGAAAGAAAATATAAAGTAAGAGATTTAGTAAAGTTTAGGTGGGCAAAAAGGGATGGGATAGTTTTTAAAAGAAATTAACATTAAATATATGAGTAGAATTTTATTGACAGGTGCAGGTGGTTTTGTAGGTAGTCACATACTTTCACATTTCCTGAAGAATACGGACAATGAGATTGTATGTATCTGTTCGTGGAGACATAAAGGTGCTCCGTTCAGAATACTTGACGATGAGAACTATCAGAATAATAAAGACCGAGTGAAGATAGTTACTCACGATTTGATTTCACCCTTGACCGAAGATGTAAAGAGGCAAGTTGGTAAGGTAGACATCATCATCAATGTGGCTTCCGAGTCGCATGTGGACCGCTCAATCACAGAGCCGGTGTCCTTCGTGAAGAATAATGTAGACCTCGTTCTTAATATGTTGGAATTTGCAAAGGAGATTAAACCACAGCTTTTTATTCAGTTCTCAACCGACGAAGTGTACGGTCAAGCTCCAATCGGTACTGACCATAAAGAATGGTCACCAATTATTCCAAGTAATCCATACAGTGCATCGAAGGCGGCTCAAGAAGCTATTGCTATATCGTACTGGAGAACTTACGGAGTTCCACTCATCATCACAAATACGATGAACGTCTTTGGAGAACGCCAAGATAAGGAGAAGTTCGTACAACTTTGTATTGACCGAGCAGTCTCTGGTGAAAAAGTTTTCATTCATTCATACCCAGATGGTAAGACCGCAGGTTCACGATTCTATATCCACGCTAGAAATGTAGCTGATGCAATCTTGTTTATTATGAATAATGTGAAGCCACAGATGTATCCCGATTTTGAAGTACCAGAGAGGTTCAATATCGTAGGTGAGAAAGAGGTTGATAACTTAACTATGGGTAAATTGATTGCAAGTTTCGTTGGCAAGCCACTCAATTACGAACTAATAAATTTTCATTCTTCGAGGCCGGGCCATGACTGCCGTTATGCGCTTGATGGGGATAAGTTGGCTAAATATGGTTGGAAACCTAGTGTTTCATTCGAGGAATCATTAAAGAGGACCGTCGACTTCTCTCTTGGAGTTATCCCCAACTAAGACATTGACACCGACATTGACATCGTGTAAGATACCTATATGAGTAAAAAAGAAGCAAAGATACAAGTAGTTTGGAATCAGTATTTAAGAGAGAAGAAGTTGTACGGTTTCTTTGAACTCAAACAGACGGATACGGAGACATTACCCTTCAGTAAAATTGAAATAGTTCAATATGAAGGACTCCAAGCAACAGAAAAGAATGGGTTGGTCTGGAAATGGTCCGATGAGGACCGGAGACCGAAGCCGTGTGACTGTGTGAGTATTCCTCCGTTACCATCGTACCTAGTCATAAAGTTCAAAGACGGATTTTATATGATTAGGTTCGAGAAGATAGTAGAGTTACGAGAAAGTGGTCACATCTCTGTAAGTAGGTCGGTAGCAGAGACATTAGCAGAAAAAATAATAAAAATATGAAGAGAGTTATACAGCCACTTATAAGAATAAACACCAGAATAAAAAGAGACCAACACGCTTTCATTAAAAAGGAGTCAGCACGAAGTGGTAAGACAGAAGGTGAATTATTTAGAGAGATAGTCCAGTTTTATATCGAAAACATTATATAACATGAATACATACGAAGAATACGCAATCCTAGACGCTCAAATCAAAGCATTAACAGGTCAGAAGGACTTGCTCAAAGCAAAGATTATAGAAGACATGGTTGCAAGAGGTGAAGAAAATGCTAGTACCGCAGTTGGAAAGTTCACAATTACAAACTTGAAGACGTGGACATACACCGACAAGGTTACCGAGTTAGAAGAAAAGTTTAAGGCACAGAAAGCTAAAGAAGAAAGTACCGGTGACGCTACTTTCACAGAGAAACAATCGTTACGTTTTACAATGCTAAAATTATAAAATTATGAAAACCGCAAAAACAAAGAAAGTCGCAATAGAGTTAGTTAGCTACAGTATCAAAATGGTAATTCCAACAGGTGCTTATGCTAATATCCAACCAGAGATTATTGTAAAGGCTGGTACAGCAGAAGAGGCTCACGAATTTATTGCTCCACATATGAATAAGTTGTGGAAGGAATACTACCTCATAAATGAGAGGAGACCTGAACCTGCTAAGCCAGTTGTACAAGCTAGTCCTGTCACACCTGCGCCGGTAGTTGTTAAGCCAGTTACAGAACAGCCATCACCAGTCAGTTCCGTAGCCTTTAACAAGGCTAGTCAGGCCATCGCTTCGTGTCTCAGCGTAGAAGCTCTTGACCTAATCCGTAAGCAGATAATAGCTTCAGTTAAATTGACTGATAATGATAAGGAGATATTGAAAGTGGATACTCTTACTAAGGCAAAAGAACTCAATGGAAAAACTAATCCTTCCTAAACCACATAGAAAGATTACAAGTGAATCTTATTCGGCTTGTCATAAATGGCTGTCTAGGCATTTTGCCAAGTCTCTCCATTGTGACTTCTGTGAAAGTAATAGGTTTATAGAATGGGCGTTAAAAAAGGGCAGGAGACATACCCATAATAGAGGAGATTATCTTTGCCTATGTTCCTCCTGTCACAAAGTGTATGATTACACTGAAGAAAGAAGGAAGAAGTTGTCGGCAAGCCTAAGGCTGGTTCCTCACACAAAAGAATGGAATAGAAAGGCTACGGCCCACAACAAAACTTTCAGACATACAGACGAGGCAAAGAAAAAGATGTCAGAGTATCGTAAAAAACATCCACATGAACGAAATAAAACAAACGGAAGATACAAATAAGCTGATAATGCCCAAAAAACATTTGTCTTGGTCCCAATTATCATGTTGGCTCTCCAATCCGAACCGTTATCGTAAGGAATACTTTGAGGCTGGTGATAAACTGGACACAAAGTACCTACGATTCGGTAAGGGGATAGCGGAGTTGGTGGAGAAAGGACTGCATAAGACCTTACTTCCGGACCTAGTTGTCTACGATAAGCCAGAGTTCAAGATTGAGACAACGGTTCTAGGAGTCCCTATCCTGTCGTATCTCGATAGTTACGACTCGAATAAGAATGTCTTCCGGGAATATAAAACGGGAAAGAAGGACAAGAACAATAAATCAGCTTGGGACCAAGCCAAAGTTATCAAGCACGGCCAGTTGGTGTTCTACGCTACCGCCTTGAAACATAGTTGTGGTAAAATTCCAGAGTACTGTGACTTAGATTGGATTGAAACAAAAGAGAAAGGTTCTCAAATTGAGGAGGTAGGAGGATTGCAAAATGAAGAAACAATACATGTAACCGGTCGAATCATGTCGTTTCATCGTGAGTTTGATGAGAGGGAGATAGAGAAGATGGAGAATTTAATAGTTAAAGTGGCAACTGAAATATCAGAAGCCTATAAAGCATTTATAAACGAAATATGAAAAAAGAACAAATAAAGGAAAAGACACAGAATAAGTTAAAAGCTATTCAGACATTGTGTGAACAATTGCAGATGACAGTATCAGCAGAAGAGATTATAGACAGTAATGGATTTATTAAAAAGCTAGTTTACTACCAAGACAATGAAAAATACCCTATTGAAGAAACTAAAGAAGATGTTCAGATTCCCGATGTACGGAAAGAAGACGATAAGGCTGGCGTTTGAGTTCGGTCTAGTGTTATCAGAGGTCGCTAAAGAAAAAGGTGTTCCTGTAACTCCTGAAATATCTGCAAGAGCTGAACAGATTTTCTTAACTGAATTAAAAACTTACGGATTGCAACAGACTGCTTTGAACTTTATCCCCATGGTGCTTGCGAGTTTTGAAGTTTAGTTTTATAATTTATGCAGTTAGACTGGAGTTATCGAGAAGGTGGAACTAGGCTGTGCCATTAAAGTGACCAGTAGGGACCGCTGATACGACTCTTTGGTTTAGCATCAGTCAAAAAACACTATAGCCCTCTTAGCAAATATTCATTTATATGCAGGGCTCTGGTGTTTTTTAATTGTTGCCACCCATTACTCTTTTTAGCCACACTTCAAATGTTTCGTTAGTTCCACTACGTTTCCATTCGAAAACTGCACGGTCATAAGGTGCACTACTTCGCTGGAATAACCCTCCACCATAATTTGGTCCTTTGTCTCCAGGAAGAGTTATTGATGGTGCAGGAGCAGGTAAGGCTTTAGTATTTCCAAGTATTCTAGCGTTCTGTTCTATGTCATTTGCAAACTTTGACCCACTTGTATAAGACTGTCCCATTGGTATGGCTCCGTATTCATTCGAAACTTTACTGACTCCAATATCGACATTACTAGCAGCATTAAGACTTGGAGTTTTCATCCAAAGTCTGTCAAACTGTTTTTTGCTTATATAATCCTTCATTACATCGTATGCTTCAGCGGAGGGTTTTTTCAAATCCCTTAGCCACGCAATTTTAACTGGATTCGTCGCTTTCATAAACTCATCATCTATAACTGCACCCATATTGAATCCAGTAATCGCTCCGAATGGTCCTCCAAGTTCTGCCCCCAATATCGCCCCAGCAGACCTTGTGGCCGCTCTTGCCGTTTTCTGCCATAGACTTTTGGGTATTGGTCTCCCATCTAGTGCCCTTAAAACATTAGCCGCAACGAATCTCTTTTGCTGTTCTTTGAAATAATTTTCAATACCTAGTTCTTTTGGTGCTCTTTCCACTAAGAAAGATTTGAATACTTCGGCCTCCAGTTTCTTCTGCGCGGCTGTGGCTGAGTCTGCTATTGATGTGATTCCGGTCTTCCCCGACTGGCTATATACAGTCTTATTTGCATTTAATTGTGCATCATATAGGTCTTCCAATGAATATCCATTTTTACCAAACACATTATCTGTTGGCGACCCTACACCATATTCCCTTATCATGGCCCTGGCCGCATCAGCCTTTTGTTGTGGAGAGAAATCAGAAAACTTTTGACTATTAACTATATCTTCTATGCGATTCCTTAATTCATCCATTGTTACTCTCTTTACACTACCCTCTGCCTCACGCAGCGCCGGTCTCAAGACAGATGGACCATTTCCCATTGTGGCAGCGGTCATCTCATCAGCCTTATCTCTAGTTTGATATACTTTACCGTCCGTATTCTCGGCAGCATAAGCCTTAGAGTCTTTGAAGGTTGATTCAATATCATCAACCGATAAATTAGAGTCATTTATAATCTTTCTTGCATTGGAATATTTAGGGTCCTTGCCTCTTATTGGGTCGGTAAATCTTTTAACCTCATTGGTCTCCCAATTTTGTGTTATGGATTCTTTTGTAGCATTTGGATATTGTGATGCGACCACTCCCTTTGTACCCTTCCAGAGAGAACTTGCCCCTTTGTTTATTGCGGCGTCAAATGATTCTGCGCCAGAAGTTATGGCCTTGGCAAGAGGAGCTGTAGGTTTTGTGATAGTGTTTAGGAGTTTGTTATCAGCCATAAACTTCTCCATGGCACCCTTCCCTTGTGATGCTATATCAAGAAGTCCTTGTGGCGTGACTTTCCCAATGACTTTACCTGCTGCGTTTAAAAGAGGCTTACCTACCAAATCGAGGGCTTTACCAGCACCCATGCCGAGAAGTGTGGACTGTAGAGTATCCATGCTAAAAACATCATTCCCTTGTTCCAACGAGCTGCCGAAACCAAAAGCACCGCCGGCCGCAATAGGAGAACCTACTCCGAGAGCTACTGTCTGTACTGCCCTTCCAACATCTTTTTTGACATCTGCCATGTTTTGAGGAGCCGCTGCAATAACTCCACCGGAAGATGGCTGCCAGTTTAAATCTTCAGTCTTAGGAAGGTTACTTTGGGCCTCATCTGATAGAGCCTTTACTTGCGCCCTCAACGCAGCCTGCTGTTCTGGTGGTGCGTTTCTGATAGAACGGGCTATCTGATAGGCTTGGTCATTCAATGCCTTTGCCTTCTCTGGATTTCCCCAATCCATTGTAGCGTTATGGTAAGCCGATTGAACGGCTTGAAATGGTCTAGCAATCATAGTTACCGGTGCACTTACCAAGCCTTTGAGCATACCCATAACCATTCCGTCACCCTCTGGTTGTGTGGTATCAGAAGATACTTGAGTTACTGGACGAATCTTGGACTGAAGAGATGACGAAAATGAATTTGTAGGAGTCACCGGAGTGCCAACTGTCCTAATTTTTGCTTGAAGGTCTGGTGTCATATTTTTATTTCCATCCAGCATCAGTTAACTCTTTGAGTTCGGATGGGGTTAATTGTGATTTTGTAACTTCTTGTGTTCCGTCTGGTGATGTCATTTTGTCAGCAGACTTTACTGGGGTATAGAGATTCAATAGGTTCTTCTCTAGTTTAGCTTGCCTATCTGCCGATAGATTAGTTGGCATAAGTCCTTGTAGATACTGCATGTATTGGTCTCGATTCTGTTGGGCGATGGTTCCCTGCCTATCTATAGAATCAACTAGCATATTATAAACATCTTGAGTAGAACCATTGAAAGGAGTACCGGTTGCATATGTTAGCATGGCGTTAATATCTCCCTTTAGAGATGCTTGAGTAATAGAGTTTTGGACCTCTGAACCAACAACTCCATTTGGTGAAATAAGTCTGGCTAGACCAAGAGCAAGTTCATTGTATTGGGTCTTCGGGATATTATAATTGCCATTTGCATCCTTATATTGATTAACCAGTGTAGCCAAGTGTATAGCTTGGTTGACTTTCTGGTCTTCTAATCCCAAACCTCCAGAGCGATTTGAAAGAGGTTTAATCAAAATATTACGATATTCTTGTTCATATTTATCTTGATTCTTTGAACTTGTCGGGTCGCCGGCATCAATTTCCATCTGTTTCAAGGCTACTTGTCTTGAAAATTCCTTATCAGCAGCATCTTGTTTCTGTTTTGCATCAAGTTTGCTAAGAACGTCAGTGATGGCAGGGTCGTAAATTCCAGCGTAAGCCTTCTCGATAGCCTGTCTCTCCTGTGGAGAATAGACGACAGTGCCTCCCTTTGTTATATCGTAAGGGTCGGTATTGCCGGTAGCGATGTCATTACGAGTATTATTTAGTTTGTTGGCCATACTTTCTAACTGTGGCGATGTATAGTCCCCGGCCGCTCTTGACAAATTTGATGCGGCATCCACGTCTCCAGTATTTTTACTGACAGGAATTCTCTGCACCATTGCATTAGCGTATTCCTCTGGGGTGGCGTAGTCTTGACCAGTCGCCGGATTGATATATTTAGAGCGTGTAGTTGGTGCCTGTGCGACGGACTGTGGGGCAGGTTGCGAAAAGATTGGTTTAGACGGCACGACGGGAGCCGTGACCACAGGTGCAACTGGGGCTGTGGGGGTATAAGAGCTTGTTCCCTTAGGTACAGGTGTCGAATAAGTACCACCGCCATTTGGAAGTGTATTTATTTGAGGAACGAAGCCTTGCCCCATTTGTTTGAGGGAATCTACAAAGTTGTAGTTTTTGAAGTAGTCTGAAAGTGATTGTACCATGTTATTATGCTTGATATTTATATCCCGTTGATAAAAACTTATTGCTTTTAGAGGCAAGTAAGTTAGCAGCAGTCCTATTTGCTTGACCAGCCTGTTCTCCTATCCTCGTACCAGCGTAATTATATTGGCTAGGATTGTAAATGCTTGAGAGACCAGATGACCCAACTTCACCTTTGTTTGTATTCAACCCGTATGTATTCCCCCCAAGATTATAGTATTGCGATAGCCCTTGCGCTGCATTATTGCCATATTTATATTGATAGTCCTGTGCCTCTGAAGCAATTTGTCTTCCTAGTGTACCTTGTTTGTAAGCCTGGTCTTGCTCATATTTCTGCTTCAAACTTCTTTGTTTTTGAGCATTTGCGCCAGAGAACAATACCCCTTGGTCAACCATCTTCTGGTTAAGAGTGGCTCTATCTTCTTGGAAGTTCTGACCAGAAGTAAGGAGGTAGTTCTGATAGTCTGCTTGTTTCTGGGCTAAGGCAGACTCGGCATCGGCGGTTTCCTTGGTCTTTTGTTGCTCATAAAACGCCTTATCCAAATCCTCAGCCTGTTTTAGGGCATCTTGCTGTTCTTGAAGCTTAAAAGGTTGTCCATAATGATTCTTGATTCCACTCAAATCGCCGGTGGTGGCAGCATAATCAATTTCTTCAATCGTATTACCGGCAGCCTTATACTGCTGTGTAATAGGATGGTTTTCAAAAGCCGCATCGTAAGCAGAGTAATCCTTGGCGACGTTTGAACTAGGTACTATATAGTCATTTCCCTTATACGGGTTTGTACCAGGATTCTTAGCCAAATATGCCGCCTTTTGTGCCGGAGTCAGGGAAGCTAGAGCTGCTGCGAATTGCTGTTCTTGATTCATGGTGATTTAATTATATAATTATAAATTGGCTATGGCAACTTTAATGGACCACGGCATTTGTTAATACTCCGTTATAATAGGTTAACGCATACCATCCGCTATCAACTCCACCGGTTGTAACACGTCTTACGTTTAAGGTCGTTGTACCAGAAATACCTCCAGTAATGGCAAGTATTGAGGCTGCAGTTTCATTACCTGTATTAGTTCCAGATAAGTTGGTAGCAGATACTGTGCCATCAAACACACCGTTACCTCCAGATGTAATAGTTAAACCGGCACCATTAAAACCTAAATAAGCATAGTTAATCGTACTCCCTTCTATCAATTCAAGTTCTGCACCAGAAGAAGAACTTTCTACTCTAATACCATTTCCTTGAGAATAGGCTTGAACAAACATAGAACCGTACACGCTAGTGTTATATAAATACTCAATATGATTATTGCTACCATTTAACTGAACTCTCGCTCCCGTAGAGGATGTTCTAACTATCTTTCCAGTGATATAAGTTCCCGTTATATTTTCAGCAGCAACGCTCCCGGCAACAACTGATAAGGCATTTACATATCCAGTGGTTACAGTGTTTCCTATAATAGTTGTTACACCAGCAGAGTCTTGGGCTGTTCCCAATACAACATTTGTACCGACAATTAATTGTCCTGTAGTAATTTTAGAAGCATTGATAGTATTAGCTAGAATATTGTCTCCTATAATTTGAGATGCTTGATTAAGATTCCATGTTGCGAGTGTCCCTACAACCGAAGAGTTTTGGGCAACTGCAACTAGAACTTTTCCAACCCCAACAGCAGTCCCAGGGGTTGTTGTAATTTGATAAGCGGTAATTGATGTTAATAAATCTAAATAGATATAAGTTTTTGCTGCCATCACCCCCGTAGTTCCAGCAGATATAGCATAGGTAGTTCCATCAGCAGATATAAAATTACCAGCACCCCAAATAACTGTATTTATAGTAGAAGAAGAAAAAGCACAAGTTTGTCCCCAGCCCCAGTTTGAGACATCGAGAACTGTTACTGGATAAGTTCCAGGGGTTAGTTGCTGTCCATTTATAGTCACGTTCCCTATGTTGATATCTTGTGCTGCACCACCAGAGGCAATAGCTGGAACAGCTTCGGGGACAACATTAGAGGAATCATAAACAGCATCTTTTGTCTCCAGATTCTGTTGTGGAGTTTTATATAAAAATCTATTGAGAAGAAGCTCGGTTAGATTCATCAGTTTTGGTCCAATCCCTTATTCTGAATTGATAGTAATTCAATTCCGTGGAATATGATTGGCGTTCCACGAGTATTACCTCTTATCCTTAACCTTACATTATTGAAATCGTCGGTTGAAGCATTTGGGAATAGAGCATCATATTTGTCTCTGACTGTATCAATATCTTTCCAAACATTTGCAGGAGATTTTTCTGTTTGATATTGGAGAAGTGCACCAGCTCCGTTCTCCGACATAACCATCATTCCGCTGATGTTCTTCGAAGCCGAATACATTTCAGTAAACGAACGCCATCGGTCAATTGATTCGTAATAGATAGAAGAACCAAAGTCTGTAGTACCGGAGTCCAGCTTGCCAACCAAACCAGTAGAAGTACCAGCCACCTGTTCGATAGTTGTTCCATCGTCGTAACGAATAAGGGCTGTGATATTAGTCCCAGCGAAGTCGTAGATAGTCCACACCTGTGTGGAGATTGAGTACCTCATCTGACAGTTAGCGTATGTAACTCCTTCAACTGTGATTGAGCCAACAGACCATTTAACTGCATCATAACCGTCATAAATACCAACAATGTTTGCATAAGAAGCACGAGGAATGGCTTTCACGAAGTCAATGACTCTACGAGAGATTTCAGTAGGTTGCGTATCATAGGCGAACTTATAGAAGCCAGAAGAGTGGTGGAAATAGATACCATCCTTCGCCTGGACTATTGACTCTTGAGAGTATGTACCAACATTGTAGGCTGGGTAAGCATCTGCATTTGTAGCACTATAAATACGATAAATGTGATTCTGTTTGAAGAGAAGGAGGGCTTTAGGAACCCGGAACAAACCTGTTATTGATTCACCATCTTGGGCAGAGAAACCCGTTTGGAAGTTATCAGCCAGGGTAAAGGTAACTGCATTATAGTTAATACCATCAGTGGAAGTAAGTTGGTCTGTATAATATAAGAAATCTGTAGCAGAGTTGGCAATCCATATCCTTGCATCGAATCCGGCTTGAATAAAATCAGCTTTAGGGAAGTTTGCTGGAACAATTCCAGCGACGGCTGAAAAGCTACCACCGTTTGATACTTGAACAGCGTCTCCAGCGTTTCCATTTACCATCCAGGTGTAATTCAACCACTGTGAGAATCTAGCTTTTGCCGACCCGGTTAATCCTGTCCTAACTGATGCCCATGCGTGTGTCGTTGAATTCAAGGCTTGAATTGTAGACCCTACCTGAGCAAAAAGGTATTTAGTTGAACTAGATTGCGAGTTCAATGTTCCAAAAGCAGTTACTGAACCACCTAATGTAGTAGCGTAAGTAGCTATTCCGTCACGGGTGGTCATGGCTCCGATACGGTCAAAATTCATATTAACTGCCAATTGAACAGAGTTCTCTGGAGTTACAGTGTCATTTAATTGAGCACTACGAATAACCCCTTCTGTCGGATACGGAATCTTTATGTTTTTAAGCGTTGTTGACATTTTATTATAACTTCCCTATCCCCCAACACCACACCGCAAAATATGATGGAGGGGGGAGAGAAACTAAGCTGCTGCTCTGAATACTGTGTAAGCAATAACTGCATCGTTTGATGTGTTAGCTGCTGACAATGTAACTGTAACTGTATCTGTAGTTGGGGCTGCTGAAACCAAGTAGGCTGCCTGTGTAGGAGCTGTTTGGATTGTAGCGACTACGATATCTGTTGAAGCGACCCCAGTGACTGTTGTGGCTAGAGACGCACCTGAACCAGACCAAGTAATCTTGCCTCCATACTTTACAACATGAGAAGGTGTAATACCCGAAGCTAGTTTGGCGAGAGTGACTGCACTGTTAGCAATTGTAAGTGTACCGTTTGCTACGATTGTTGCATCGCCAGACATTGTCTGGGCTGCTGCTGTACCACCTGCGCTACCAATGAAAATCTTGTTGGTTGCCAAAGCATCGAGAGTTCCAATCAATGTCCATGCTGGGACAGCGACTGAACCTGACATCTGGTAAACTCCTGCACCGTTGATGTCCTGAAGGACACAATCTAGAGCGAAGAGGTTAGCGTAAGTTGCACCGGCTGGGGGAGTTCCAATAACGGTGCCGAACGAGATAAGGTGAGTGACTGAATCTTGCTGCTGGATATCAACAGTAGAAATGAGCGGATTTATATATGCCATAATTTTATTTAATTAACTTGTAATAATTTTGTTTCTTGACTTGCCACCGAACGGATGATTGATAATTTCATCATCTTTCCATCCCTGTTCAAGTCTTCTGACCAAAGTTCCCCTCTTTATATTGAGAATCTTTGACAATTCTGTGATGGTTTTACCTTTAATTCTTCTAACATTTCTTGTGTTGTTCATGTTCTCCAATCGAGTGACCCAATGACAGTTTATCTTAGAATAGTTACCATTACTATCCTTCCTATCTAATTCAGTGTCACTATTAAACATTTGACGATGTAGAGTATAAGAGTCCCACATATCAATGAAGAAATAGTTAAAGTCTTTCCACCTATCACTCACTCTAACACCTTTATCAAAGTACCACTTCTTGTCTCGCTGTTCTTTACCAGAACAACGGGATACCATCGCAACCCAAATCTTATAGAACTTTCGTTCTACCCTATTAGGGTTACTGGATGATTTGAACCTGTCATGTGGTAGTATTGACATTTTGATAATTATGAGGTGATGATACAGGTATCTTGACCAGTGTAAAGATTGTTGAAGAGGGCTTGCACCAAGTCTTCGAACTTCTTTAAGTCTGGGTCATTACTTGCGAGTGCAATATCTTTACGATACTTAATCGCATAACGAAGATACCATTTATAGATTTCTCTGTAATGTTCTGCGAGAACTTGAGAAAGGTCTGTAACTGGTACCATCTTCTGATAATAGTCAATGTAGAGGTTGTTGCCCTGCATTGAATCTGGAATAATTCTGTCGAATACCAATTTGTCGGAATATGCTGTGTAGTAGATAGGCTGCGAAATTGTCGGTCTCGACCAGACCCGTGTACCTGCTGGAATGTCCCTAGTAATACCAGTAACACCCAGAAGTTGATTTGTTGTCAGATTAACTGACGTATAAGCAATCTGCATAATCGTTTGTGTATAGTCAGTGGTAGCCACATAAGCTACGCCTGCTGCGACGTTCGGGAAGTCACCAACACTGTCAAGAGTAATTGAAGTTGCACCTGTAAGAGCAACTGCTTGCGTTGTGCCACCCATAACTGAGAAGGCAATCTGGTTCCATGAACGCTTGTCGATGTACTTCAAATTGAATGGGGTAAGGACATTTCCTATCATAAAACGTACAGCAAGGACTGAACGGTCTGTCTCATTGTAGTCTATATCATCAGGTAATGGTGCCGAGTTAGTACCAGCAAGGACCTTGATAGGGTATTCGAACACCTGTTGCCAAGCGTGACGAATGCCGTAGAGCTTAGCTTCCGTGTACTTACGAGCGTCATCAACAGCTGATAGACAGAACTCGATAGTTATTTTGGGGTCATTCTCCGAGACTCCCATAGCCCGTAGGACTGGGTAAATGATATTGGCTACCGAATTTACTGGATAGGAAGTTACTGAGATAGGAGAAGAATAGTCAGACAAAGTACCCGTAAGCG
>SESG01030145.1_pt1 | contig 22334 bp, 17 predicted proteins | sample 3171421 | NCBI WGS metagenome assembly SESG01 (sample SAMN10866946, study PRJNA518727) | freshwater metagenome | biome: subpolar coniferous forest; feature: holomictic lake; material: water; isolation source: holomictic Lake 227, 6 m and 8 m depth | place: Canada: near Kenora, Ontario | collected...
GGAATTCTTTAAGAGACATATGCGTATGCCTCAAGGCCCACAAGAAGAAGTTGTATCATTTGGGAGTAAAGCAAAATGTCAATCAGTCCACATTATCGCGTGCAAACGAGAGTCGTGATTGGAGGATTTTTGCCGATTTCGGAGAGTATATGATTAAAACGGTACGACCCCTTTATGCCAACGAATCTGTTCCAAATATTGATATTGACAACGATATACTCGCCTTGGATTCAACTACCATCTCGTTAAGTATAAAACTTTTCAGCTGGGCTGGGGGAAAATACGCCAGAGGTGCAGTAAAAGTTCATACTCTACTTGATTTGAGAGGAAGCATTCCCACTTTTATTTACATCACGGATGGGAAATACCATGACAGCAATATCCTGGATGTACTGGTTTCTGAGCCTGAAGCGATATATTTGATGGATAAAGCCTATGTTGATTTCGCTGCTTTGTATTTGATGCATAAAGCCGGATCGTTTTTCGTCACCAGAACCAAGGTTACTATTGATTATGAATACATTGAAGGTAACTTTAATATTGATGAACGAACTGGTCTGAGAAGTGATAAAACAATCAAACTGAAGGGGCCAAGTCAAAAAAACTGTATCCGGAAATTCTTCGGATCGTTGAATATTACGATACTGAGAAAGATATCTTACTTGTCTTTCTCAGTACTAATTTCGACGTTTCGGCCCTTGAGATCGCCCGTTTATACAAGAATCGATGGCAAATAGAAGTATTCTTTAAGTGGATCAAGCAGAATCTGATTATAAAGAAGCTCTGGGGGCACTCTGAAAATGCGGTAAACCTTCATATTTGGGTAGCTGTCTGTACTTATCTGACAGTTGCGTATATCAAGAATAAACTAAAGAGCAACCTATCGGTTTATGAAATAATCCAGATACTAAGCATCTCGGCATTTGACAAAACAGCACTGAAAGAACTACTTACAGACAATCAGGTCAATCAAAATGTCAAAGAACAATACAGTATACTAACATTAGAATTTTAGCGCATCAGTACTATTTCTAATGCATAAATTGGGATTAATAATGTTCCTTTGTATAATATCTAAACTCGAGTTGAAATCATAACAGCTATATTTTTATCAAATAACCGGTCAATCCAGCGTTCTCAGCTATTGTATTCAGTTATAAAGTAACACTACTGAAGGTTGAAATTCAAATTCATCCTAAAAAAACCGGACATTTAATATAGTTACAGTCGCATGAACAATGATGAATTCTTTGGCAATTTGTAAACCCTTCAGTGGAATCACCAAATTTTATTTGCTTTTCTTGAAAGATGAATTTTGGCCTATTTGTCCTAATTTTACTTTGTTTGGCAGTTGAAATTTCTTTAGTTTCCATAACATAAATTATTAATTGTCAATTATTTTGTTTAGCATTTTTGCAGTTAACATCTGAGTTGTTTTACATCTTAATAGTTTCTCAAATCTATAATCTGGGCAATCACCCGCACAATGATACTTTGAAATACAGTCTTTACATTCTGAAAAACTAAAAACATTACAGTTTTTTAATGCCATTCTTTTATCATTGTCAATATTCAATTCGTTTCTATTGAAATCAAATTTTCCATATAGAAATATATCTGGTGCATTTTCTCTCGCACATGCCCAGAGTTCACCTGCTGGGTTAACATTAAAACTTGGGGCTGAAACTGCTCTACAAAAGTAAGTTCGTATCAATTGCAATTTTTCAATTGCGGAATTCTTTATTTCAATTGGTTTGTTTTGTGAATATTCTTCAATTTTTTGCATAAACTCATGAAATTCATCTAATGTTGGAGCAATTTCACTTTGTTTTCCTCTGCCAAATTTACTCAAAGGCTCCACACCTATTGAAGTGTGTGGAAAGTTCTCACAAAAAAAATCTATAAATTGTTTATGGTTTTCAATAGTTATTTTTGAAACAGTTGACCTAAATGAAAACGATTTTTGTTTAGTATAAAGATATTTTGCGTTATTAAATGATATGTCGAAAGATTTACTTCCGTTTTTAAATGGCCTATGATGATTTTGAATCAGTTCAGGTCCATCGAATGAAAATGAAATATGAGAGAATTCGGCTATTAGATAATTTGCGACTTTCTTACTATAACAACCGTTTGTAGCTGTAACAATGTGAAGTTTAATTTTTCTTTTGGATGTTTCTGCTTTACACCTTTCAATTGCATGAACCATCAAATCAAATTTAATTGTTGGCTCTCCGCCTCCCATAAAACTTAATTGAATATCTTGGACATCGGTATAATTACTTTCCAACAAACCAAAGTATTTTTCAATAACTAAATCAATATTCTTCTTTGAAAAAGTGTCATTATTAAATGGTGACCCAGCATTTGCATGACAGTATATACATTTTAAATTACAATCATTAGTTAATGAAATCGACAAATTTGGCACTTCGTTTTGTTGAACTTTCAGTACTGTTTGGATGTCAATGTTTTCTTTTGTTTTTAGATAATCAATAAACTCTTTTACATCAACATCCTCCGTATTTGAAATTTTTTCAATGAATGAATTGTCTACTACAAAAACTGAAGCCCGTAACGGGGCATAGACAATTTTTTTCATAGGGTCAGGAAAATATTCCGTTACAAAAAACTCTTCTTCATTAATTATCATATCAGACGCTCTTTAGATTTCATTTCCCTAAACCAATTTGACTAAGCTATTCCGCGGACTTCTAAGCAGGAATCCTTACAGAACATTATCACATTGGAGATTATCGATTTACTTCAAAACACAAAGCAAATATCAGTAGCATTGCGTTAAGAACAAACAAAATGTTTCAAAACTCCTTAATTACTGTCGTTTTATGGGTATTATGAAAGTGCTTATTTCAATTCAATTTGGCATTTATTCAACACAGCTAACGGATATACATCACTGATATTTTCCAATTTGATTAAGCACTTTCATACCAGTAAGGAAAAACAGCGGCTATGATAACTCTTTCGAATAGATCAGCGAAGTTTCTCCTATTCAGTTTGTAAGCAAATTCGTCTAAATAGTTTTGTAAGTAATCCGAGCTTATTTTATGATAGACACCAAGAAAAGTTCTTTTAGCGTTGCTGATCGCAATGTGAGCCCATTTAAGCGTGGTTTTAGTAGTATTTTTTGATGATTTTTCGGTGATATGCATATCGACAAACTTATGGATATCCTGATAATTATTACCCTGGTCAGTGAAAACAACACTGTCAGATGTGACACTGTTTTGAAAAAGAGTATTAATCGATTCTGATTTTTGAGTATCTAAAGCTTTCAGTTTGAAATATCTACAATGTTTAGACTCGATCCCTGTGTTAATGTCCACAAGTGGCGTTGATTCTACCATTACACCAACATTTTCAAGTCGTTGGCTGCCTTTGCCCCTTTTTAGCCGTTGGTGCTCCTTTTCGGGAGTTGCTACCTTAAAGAATCCCTCATCGAACTCGATCATGCCTGTCAGTGAATATAGATCGTCCCTCTTACCATTAAAGTTCTGATCCGATGCATCAGGGACCATACCGTATTATATCTTTTATACCCCAGTTGGCGCTGCATCTCACATGCTGAGATCCCCTTTTTTGTAGCAGTCATAAATAAAATCGCCAAGTACCAAACCCTGAATGATAAATGTGAATGTTCCATCACAGTCCCACTTCTTAACGTAGTACGAAAATGACAGACCTTACACTCAAATTGCCCTTTACAAGCCAGCCAGAAATGGCTGGTACCACCACACTTCTTGCAAGTCAGGCCACGCTTGAGCCGCATGTTCTTGTAATGCTCTCTGCATGCAGCTTCATCGGGAAACCGTTGAGTAAAAACCAATGTATTCATGTCTTTTTTCATGCAAAGTAACATCAAGACTACGCCAAACTATGGCGTGGTGTACAAAAGTGATTAATCAAATTTTCCAATTTGAGATTAACAGAATGCTACTATAATGTATATGAAAAGGGTATTCTCATCCATATGGATTGCCATCTTTCGGATAGAATGTTATTATTTCAACTTCAATATATGACTCTTTTGACTCTAGCCATGCTTTGGCTTCGGCAAAAGATCCGGGATGAGCTTGACTTATAGCAGAACGTTGTTGCCATTCTCCGTAATCCCATCGACCGAAACCTTCTAACCATCTACGATACCTTTGTTTGTATTCAATTACATATCTATTCATTTTATGATTTTTTAAAATATTATCTTACACATTTGGCCTTGTAAGCTTGCCCCGTTTATTTGTGGTTACTAGTCTCCACTTTAAATAATTGCTGTCACCTTGGGTGGTTAGCCCTCGATTAACCAAATCTTCACATTGTCACTGACAATTAAGAATTTCGTCTGCAAATTAAGAAAAAAATGAATATCGAGTTCGGAATTTCACCTTTTTTGTTCTCACCTGATTTTTTTTGGTCAAAAACGATCAATACTTTCGTGTCGTTAATCGTAAAAGATATGAAAGATAAAGAGGTCGTTCAACTAAATGGTAATGTATTCATATATTATTCCAATTGTGGCTTAGTTCTCCGACTGCCCACCGGAATTGATTGGAAATCCCAATCCAGACCAGAAAACCAGAAGATAATCAACGGTCTGGTAAACAAACTTCGTGATACCGTCACATCTTACCGTATTGAGTTTGGGACTAACCCATCCCGGGACTATGTTAAGTCCAAAATGAAAGGTGAATCAATTCAGGAAAAATCCTGCCTGATGGATTATTATACCGAATTCCTGTCGTTTAAGAACATGGAAGTAACAAATGGTAATCTTAAACCACAGACTTTGATTGACTACAATGCTCTTAAAGGAGCAATTACCGACTTTGAAAAGAAGTCAAAGACAACATTCCAACTTAAAGATGTATCGGAAGAGTTTGTCAATAAGTTCAAAGGGTATTTCCTTTTAACCCGGAAGATGAATAACAATTCCGTAAAAAAACGGTTAAAAACCTTCAAAATATTCTTGAACTATTGTGAATTCAAAAAATACCATAAGTTGAATTTTGATTACTCCCACATCAAAGTAAAATCATATGACCCAACCATCATTTCAATTTCGGATGATGAGTTCCAGCAGTTGAAGGTATGGGATGCGGGGAAATATGAAAAAGTCAAAGACAGTCTGGTTTTTCAATGTTTAACCAGTTTGAGACATTCCGATGTTAAACTTTTGAAAAAACACCACATCATCAACGACCAAATCGTTATCAAATCCCAGAAAACGGATATTCAACACTTCATTCCCCTGTCTGTCACTTCCCGGCAGATTTTGGAAAAATACGATTACAATCTGAACTTCTTTACCACCCAGTCTTATAATCGGCTGTTGAAAGAAATGTGCAGGGAATCTGGTATCTTCAATTCGGAGGTGGTTTTGCTGGAGCAAAAAGGGAGCCAACGAATTGATGTGAGGAAAATGAAGTGGGAATGTGTCGAAAGCCATTCAGGTAGACGTACATGGATTACTCGGGCAATATCAACAGGGGTCCCACTAAATGTGGTTATGGGTGTCTGTGGGCTTAAAAACATCAGTACGATTCACCGATATATGGATACCTATGGTACATTTCAGAAAAGGCCCTGTACGTAAACAAAGCCAACGGGCGGACAATGGTTATAAAGGAGGTTGCAGATAGAGAATTTGGCGAATATTACCGGGAAAAACATTGTACTTAGACAAATTCAAAAAATCAACCAGGTTGCAGATTGAAAATTTAATCCTTGAAAATATTTCCAAATAATGAAATGAAATAGATTTATTATATTTGAAAAAAAATATGAAAAAATTACTATTTATTATGCTGGTCCTTATCGCAGGATGCGATAATCCAAACTCAGAAACAGTAAAAAACGATGAAAATAAATCAATCGGAATAGGTCAGGTTTTAAAAACTGAATATTTCGATGTTACCGTAAATTCGGCAAAATTTTATAAATCAGTAAAGGCACAAGAAGGGCTAATAGATTTACCAGCTGATTCTGCAATCAGGTATCTATTAATCAATGTTACATTTAAAAACACAAATACAGAAAGTAGAACCCTTTTTGAAGGCGGCCCTATTTTGATTAATTATAATGGTAAAGAATACTCCTACGATGAGCCGGAGCCGACAATGGCCGAAGGATGGGGCATTTTCATGGATGCCATAAATCCAATGTTAACCAAAACTACCTACCTTGTTTATAAGATACCAAGGGAAATAAAAGGTGATGTGTTTTGGCGGCCAAATAGGGCCGATGATGATCAGAAGATACTACTCCTTAACGCAAAATGAAATAATCACTTCCTTTTCTAAAGATTAACAGTTGATCCAGTTTAAGTAACTGCGAATTGTAGGCGGCCAGGGTGCCGCCTTTTTTATTTCTTTAAATTACATTTGACGGCTTGAAACTTTCGTTTTTACTTTCGTATAAGAAAAAAGCCACTACAAAAAATATTGTAAGTGGCTAATTTTCAGCTCCCCCTGCTAGACTTGAACTAGCGACCCTCTGATTAACAGTCAGATGCTCTAACCAACTGAGCTAAGGAGGAATTTGGGAGTGCAAAATTAACCGTTTTTCACTAAAAACCAATACTTTTTTGCTTTTTTCAACTTTTTTATTTTTCCGGCACCTGGTTTTAGGATAAAAGCGCGGAAATCGACCATGAAAAGGGTCTGAAAGTATCTTTGTGGCAAAAATGGCCTGCACCGGTTTCCTGGCCGCAGACCCCTCCGGCAGGGCATACAGGACTGCCAGACAGGCAACAAATGGGCGCCCATGCCGTGCGCCCCGGCGCGAAAATTATCAATTTTTTATGCTTTTGTTGCTTTCCTATACTAAATCTCAGTATCTTGGCCTGAAAATGCGGGGTCATCGAAACCTTTTCTTTACGAATTTTGTATAACAATTCAGTAAACCATTTATTCTGGACGATATGGTCAAGAAACTCAAAATATTAGTGATTACACTGCTCATGGGAGGTACCCTCCCCGTTTTCTCCCAAACCCAGGGGGTGCTGGGAAAGCGGTTCTTTGACAACTGGTCCATCGGCATCGGCGGCGGCCCCGACATCTTCTTCGGCGACCTCAAAACCAATGCCTTCTGGCCGTCGAATATCAACAAAAATGAGATAAAATTCGGCGGTACCGCCACCCTGACCCGGCAATTCACCCATGTCTTCGCCCTGCGCGGCCAGTTCCTCTACAGCGAGATCTCCGGCACCAAACGCTATAGCCGGGTGGGCGAGCCTATCAACCAGTATTTCGACGGGAATATCATGGAAAGCAACCTGAATGCCACCTTCAACTTCTCCAACCTGTTTGCCCGCGGTTATAAACCAACCCGGAAATTCTTCATCTTCGGCAGTATCGGCCTCGGCACCATGACCTGGAATTCGAAGGTGAAGGAACTTGGCACCGGCATCCCGCTCAGATCGAGCGACAGCCTGGGGAGGTGGACCACCGCCCTTTCGGCCATGGTAAGCATGGGCGCCTACGTGAACCTGGGCGACAAGGTCAACATCGGTTTGGAATGGTCGCTCCACGCGGTCAACAGCGACCTGCTCGATGCCACCAAATCGGGATACCTGTATGATGCCCATTCGATGGTGGCCCTCACGGTAACCTACAATTTCAACAAGCGCAACCCCGGCAAACTGCCCGAATCAAACCTGAACAAACCGGTCGTCCCGGTGCTGCCTCCCCCTGTTCCTGAGGTAAAACAACCCGAACCTGAATTGCCCGATGTTCTCCCGGTGACCGATACGGTAACGGTTGATACCCTTGATAAAATTTCCGACTTCACCGCCGAACAGGATACCACCGAACTCGTCGCCAGGCAGGAAACGGGCATCGTATTCAGGGTTCAGCTGTTTGCCCTGAAAAGCGACCGCTATTCGGCCCAGGAGGTACGCGAAAAATACAAGCTCGACGGGGAGGTTTATAAGGACTTTTCCGACGGTTGGTACCGCTATACGACAGGCTCCTGTACCTCTTATGCCGAGGCGAAGGCAATGAAGAGCCAGATGCGCCGGCGCGGATTCAGGGGGGCCTTTGTAGCCCGGTTTAACAATGGCATCAGGGTTCCCGCCCATGGCAAAAAATGACCTGCAGCCCCGGATCCTGTTCATCACTCCGCCCTTTACCCAGCTGAACACACCCTACCCGGCGACAGCGTTCCTGAAGGGATTCATGAATTCACGGCCCATCGCCTCCAGCCAGGCCGACCTGGGAATCGAGGTCATCCTTGAACTTTTCTCACAGGCAGGATTTACGCGGCTGTTCGATGAAATTGAGCGCCGCAGCCTGTCACTTTCGGCCAATGCCAGGAGGATGGTTCAACTGCGCGAGGAATATACCGGCACCATCGGCCTGGTGATCGCTTTCCTGCAGGGGGGCAACCCCGAACTGGCACACCGTATCTGCAACGGCAATTGGCTCCCGGAGGCATCCCGCTTTAACCAAACCACCGACCTGGACCACGACTTCGGCCATCTCGGCATCCACGACAGGGCAAAATACCTGGCAACCCTCTACCTCGAAGATATCGGCGACCTCATCACCGAAGCTGTTGATCCGCATTTCGGCTTCAGCCGTTACGCCGAACGGCTCGGCCGTTCAGCCTCCACCTTCGATGCCCTGCAGGAAGCCCTTTTGGCGCCCGGGAGCTTCATCGACACCTTGCTGACGGGTTTGCTGGAGGAAAAGATCAACCGCTGCAACCCCACGCTGGTAGCCCTTACCGTGCCCTTCCCGGGAAACCTCTATGCCGCGCTCAGGTGCGGGCAATGGATCCATCAGCACCGGCCGGGGATAACAACCGTGATGGGCGGCGGTTTTGTCAATACGGAACTGCGCTCCCTTTCCGACCCGCGGGTTTTCGACTATGTCGACTTTATCACCCTCGACGACGGCGAGGCGCCCCTCCTCCTGCTGCTGGAACATCTTTCCGGTCGATGCCCCCGCGAAATGCTGAAACGTACCTTTACACGGACTGGCGGAGCGGTGACCTATTTCGACGGCTCGGCCATGCCCGATATCAGTCAGTACGACACCGGGACGCCCGATTATGCCGGCCTGCCGGCCGGCGGTTACCTGTCGGTGATCGAGGTGGCCAACCCCATGCACCGGCTGTGGAGCGACGGCCGCTGGAACAAGCTGATGCTGGCACACGGCTGCTACTGGGGAAAATGCACCTTCTGCGATATCACCCTGGATTATATCAGCCGGTATGAGCCGGGCCGCGTATCGCTGATCTGCGACCGCATGGAGGCGATCATCGCGCAAACGGGTCATCACGGGTTTCATTTTACCGATGAGGCGGCCCCCCCTGCCCTGCTGCGCGAACTGGCGCTGGAGATCCTGCGCCGGAAAATCACCGTGGCATGGTGGACCAATATCAGGTTTGAGAAGAATTTCACGCAGGACCTGTGCCTGTTGCTACATAAATCGGGATGCATCGCGGTTTCAGGTGGTCTCGAGGTTGCCTCCGACCGGATCCTGAAACTGATCAACAAGGGGGTCTCCGTTTCACAGGTGGCACGCGTTGCCAGCCATTTCACAAGGGCGGGGATCATGGTGCATGCCTACCTGATGTACGGTTTCCCCGGGCAGACAGTCCAGGAGACCATCGATTCGCTGGAGGTGGTCCGCCAGCTGTTTATGCACGAGGTTGTGCAGTCGGGTTTCTGGCACCAGTTTGCTCTTACGGCGCACAGCCCGGTGGGGCTCGATCCGGCACGATTTGGCATCGAACGGGAAAACAGCGCGCCGGGCAGCTTTGCCAACAACGACCTTGTTCCTGTCGACCGCAACGGTTGCGACCACGGGGCCTTCGGCGACGGCCTTAAAAAATCGCTGTACAATTACATGCATGGCATCTGTTTCGACTTCCCGCTGCAGGAGTGGTTTGATTTCAGGATCCCTCGCACCACCCTGGCTCCCGGTTTTATCCGCGATATCCTGTCGCACGATGCCGCGGAGGAGCCTGTCCCCGCCTCCAGGATCATCTGGCTGGAGGGGCTCCCGCGCGTTACCTTCCTGGCACGGCAGAAAAAGGGAAAATCGATTCCATCGGCGCGGTTTATGATCCAGGCACAAAAAGAGGAGATTACCTTCCATACAGGGGAGGCAACCGGCCGGTGGCTGGCGGAGCTTTTCCCGGCGCTCATCCCCGGGAGAGGGGAATTGGTGACATTTGGCCAGATGGAGACCTCATACCGGGCGGCCGGGCTGGAGGATTTCAAGGGCTTCTGGGTGGGCCCCGTCACCAGGGTGCTGCGCGGGCAGGGGCTGGTGTGTGTGTGACAAACGCCCCGCTATCCGGGCCTGGACCATGATAGCCCGGTCAAACCAACCCCATCGCGATCCTGATGCCATCGGCTGCACTGGAGACAATGCCTCCTGCATACCCGCTGCCTTCTCCGGCCACAAAGAGGTTCTGGAAACCATCGCATAACCCGTTTTTCTCCCTTAATACCTGGATGGGCGAAGAGGTCTTGCTCTCCAGCCCCAGCAGGATCCCGTTGCCGTATCCCTTCAGCCGCTGGTCAAAATCCCTTAACCCTGCCCGCAAGGTATCTGTTACGACAGGGGGCAGCATGGACCACAATGGGGCCGGTTTCAGTCCGAGGGGATAACTGGTTCCGGGAATCCGGTTGGGCAGGGTACCCTGGATAAAATCGCTGATGGAGCAAAAGGGCGCCTTGTACCCTTCGGAAAATTCATAAAACGAACGTTCGAGCTGTTCAAGCCAGTCGAGCGATTCGAGCGGTGTTACCTGCCTTCCGGCCAGCTGGTCGGGATGTATCCCTGCAACACACCCTGCGTTGGCAAAACGGCCGTTACGCTGGTAGTTGCTCATCCCGTTGACGATATTGGTGCCGTGGCTGGTGGTGGCCGGCACGACCACCCCTCCCGGGCACATGCAAAATGAGTAAACCGGGTGGTTGCCGTCGCCCGGGGAGGTAAGCCTGTATTCGGCCGCCTTTACCCCGGCAAGCCTGCGGGAGCCCCACTGGGCGAGGTTGATCTCCTCCTGGGGATGTTCGGCCCGGCAGCCGATGGCAAAGTTCTTCGTGCGGAACCCAACGCCGCGGCTGATCATCATCCGGTAGGTTTCATAGGCCGAATGGCCGGGAGCGATGATAAAATAATCGGCGGCAATGGAGCCGGCATCCGTCACCGCCTCTTTGACCGTTCCCTTGTCGGTGACCAGGTCGGTCAGCATGGTTTCAAACCGGATCTCCCCGCCCAGGTCGAGGTACTGGGCCCTGAGGGTCCTCACCACCCTGCGGAGGTTGTCGCTGCCCACATGCGGATAGGCCAGGTAACCGATTTCGGCAGGAGCCCCGGCCCCGATATAGCTGGATATGAAAAAATCACGCTCCTTCGAGATGTGCTTCGACCGCGAGGTAAGTTTCCCGTCGGAGAAGGTCCCGGCACCCCCTTCGCCAAACGAGTAGCTGGCCATGGGGTTGAACTCCCCCGTCTTCTCAAAGAGGGTGATGCCCTGCTCCCTTTTCCTGACCTCTGTTCCGCGTTCGAGCAGCACCGTATCATACCCGGCCTTCTGCAATACCAGGGCGGCAAAGAAGCCGGCCGGGCCGCTGCCGGTGATCACCACCCGCTTGTTCCTCGGGCGGTAGGGGATGTCGAGCGCGGGTAGCCGTTCAGGTTCTGACCCGCCGATGCCTTTGCCGCTGACGGCCACGCGCAGCAGCCAGTGGATGTCATTTTTCTTGCGGGCATCGAGGCTTTTACTCTCTATCTGCCAGGTAAACTCCTTCACGCCGGTCTTCCTGGCGACCTGTTGTCTCAGCTCCTCGTCGGAATAGCCCGTCGGCGCTTTGATCTCTATGATTTTACATCCCATGGGTATTTCCCGGTATTTGGTCGAAAAAGTGCACTGCCGCAAAAGTACATTTAAAATTTTTGCCGGGTTTCTCCGTTATCTCTCCTTACAAGAAAAAAAATGCTACAGCGTTACCTGTTATCTTTCCTGCTGATTTACCTCTCCATCCCCCTCTTTTCGCAGACCGACCTGATTTTCAAGCAAACGGCCGTGGATCACCTGCGCAAGGGCGAATTTGTTGAAGCAGTTGAAAGCCTGAATGTTGCCATCCAGAAGGAGCCCGCGCTCGCAGAGCTTTATTACCTGCGGGGATATGCCAAATACAGCCTCGACGATTTTATGGGCGCCGAGGATGACTATACCCGCTCGATCGAAATCTCGCCCTACCTGGCCGATGTCTTTACCAACCGTGCCGTTGTGAGGAGCCAGGTACAGAATTTCAAGGGGGCGATGGAGGATTTCGCCAGGGCGCTGGAGATGGACGGGAAAAACGGCGAAATCTATTTTTACCGTGCCCGGACAAACCTCTACCTTAAAAAAAACTACTCCTGCCTGGTCGACTGCAACAAGGCCATCCAACTGAAATTTCCCGGCGAGGCGGTCTATATCCTCAAGGCCAATGCCGAACAGGAGATCAAGCGTTTCCCCGAGGCCATCGAAGACCTGGGCATCGCCATGAAGCTGAACCCGCTGAACGGTTATGTTTATACCCAACGGGGGATGGTATGGGTCGACATGACCCGGATGGATTCGGCCATCATCGATTTTACCCATGCCGTCAACCTTGACTCCCTCAACACCTTCGCCCTTTTCAACCGTGCCCTTGCCTATGTGAAGACAGGCGACCAGGCAAAGGCGCTGCGCGACCTGAACACGGTGATCAGGATCTCGCCCTACAACTCCTATGCCTATTACAACCGGGCCATCGTGCTGATCGGGATGAAGGACAAGCGGGCCGCCATCCATGATTTTGACGTCGTCAGCAAACTGGATCCCAAAAACATCACCAGTTACTATTACCGGAGCAAGCTGAAATCCGAAATCCGCGACTACCAGGGGGCGCTGGAGGACCTGAACAAGACCATCGATCTGCTTCCCGACTACACCGACGCCTATTACGACCGGTACGAGGTGAAGATCAAACTGAAAGACCAGAAGGGGGCGATGGCAGATTACAAATACGCCACCGAACTCACCGAGAAGAACCATTACAATCCCGACAGCCTGAAGGCCGAACGGAAGGACTACCTGAAAAGCCTGGTCAAGCTCAGCGGTGATTTTGAACAGATGAATACGCTGAACAGCAAGCTCCAGAACCAGTCGGTCGACATCCGGCTCAAGCCCATGTACGGGATACTGCTGTGGAAGACAGATTTTGAGAAGGTGAAGCTGCTGGATGTCTATAAAAGGGAGCACTATTTTACCAATATTCTCTCTTACTCAAACCTGCCCGGGCTTATCAGCGATTCGGTCTTGAAAGCCGAAGTTGACCGTCAAACCCGGCGGATCGATTCTTCGGGAATAACGCCTGATGCCTGTTTCCGCAGAGGGGTTTCCTACTGCCACCTGCGGAGTTACGACCGGGCGATCGCCGACTTCAATGCCACGCTAACGGCTGATTCGGGTTTCATCGCCGCCTGGTTCGGCCGTGCCAATGCCCGGTATGAGCTGATCCAGCTGATCAACACGCAGGAAGATTATCACCGGGAGATCACCATCGGCAAGACCATCCCGAAGGCGCCGGCCCCGTCGCTTACGGCGAGCCTCGAACACACCTACGAGGCGGTGATCCGCGACTACGACAGGGCGCTGGCCCTCGACCCCGACAACGCCTTTACCTGGTATAACAGGGGATATGTCAACAGCCAGATGGGGAATTACAAGGCTGCCATCGATGATTTCACCAGGGCCCTGACCCTGCGCAGGGAGTTTGCAGAGGCCTGGTACAACCGCGGATTGCTGAATATCCTGACGAACGAAAACCACCAGGGCTGCAACGACCTGAGCCGTGCGGGTGAACTGGGCGTCAGCGATGCCTACCGGGTGATGAAGCGATACTGTTATAAATAAGCTGCAGCGGCGGCAAACCACGATTACCGGGAAGCTGTACTGCCAAAAAACCGCATGATCATATCCTGCAGGTCATCTTTCTGAATGGGTTTTGGAAGATACTCATTGCATCCCGCCCTGAGCGCCTTTTCACGGTCGCCCGCCAGGCCATAGGCTGTTTGGGAAATGATGACCACCTCCCGGTTAAACTGCCTGATCTGCCTGGTAGCTTCGTAACCATCCATTTCAGGCATCTTGATATCCATCAGGATGAGGTCAAGGTCGGCATGGTTCCGGCACATCCCGACGGCTTCCAGGCCTGTCCTTGCAAAAAGAAATTCCCTGCCGTTCTTTTTGAGGATCCGCGAAATCAGCAAACCGGAGGTTACATCATCTTCGGCAATGAGAATCTTCAATTTTTGAAATGGATCCATTTCAGCTCCGGGCACCCCTTCCGCGGGCACCTCCCCTATTTTAACCGGATCGGGATTGTAGGGGATGGTAAAACAGAAGGAGCTTCCCTTGCCCGATTCACTCTGAACCCAGATCCGGCCCCCCAGCATCTCCACGTAGGCTTTGGTGATCGACAACCCGAGACCCGCCCCCTGCATGGCCTGCTTGTCGGAGATATCGGCCTGGATGAACCGTTCAAAGATGGGGAGTTGACGGTCACGGGCAATGCCGATACCGGTATCCCTGATAAAAAATTCGAGTACCATGGCCCCGGCCGGCTTACCCTGCCGGTCTGCCTTGAGTGAATACCCGAACTCGATGGAGCCTTCGTGGGTATATTTGATGGCATTTTTGACAAGGTTGGTCAGGATGGCATAGATCTTTTCCCGGTCGGTATGGATGACGGCTTGTTTCGATGGCAACCCGTTTTTCAGGAAAAGACGGATCCCCTTTGCTTCAACCTCGGGCCGGAAAAAGGTATAGATATACTCGGTCTGCTCATTGATATTGGTTTCGGAGAGGAAGACCTCCATCTGCCCCGATTCGATTTTTGAAATGTCGATAATATTGTTGATGATGTTGAGCATGCGGATACCGCTTTTTTCAATGATGCCGATGTGATGCTGCTGCTCCTCGCCCGAAAGGTTGGGCTCTTTCAGCAATGCGGCAAACCCGAGGATCCCGTTCATGGGGGTCCTGATTTCATGCGACATGTTTGCCAGGAAGGCAGATTTCAGCCGGTCGCTCTCTTCGGCCTTGTCCCTGGCATCGATCAGCTCCTGGATCATCTGTTTCTTTTCCGTAATATCCTCCTTTACGGCAACAAAATGGGTCAGTTTTCCATCGGGATTCAGGATGGGAGAGATACTGACATTTTCCCAGAAGAGTTCGCCGCTTTTCTTTCTGTTGAGCAGCTCTCCGTACCATGACAGTCCTGATGAGATGGTTTTCCACAGTTCCGTGTAAATCTGGGGGGACTGTTCGCCCGATTTGAGGATCCGCGGATTGGCCCCGATCACCTCGTCATACCGGTAGCCGGTAATCTCGGTAAACTTGGGGTTTACATACTCAATATTTCCGCCGGCTTCGGTGATAATGATACTGACCGGGCTTTGTTCGATCGATTTGCCAAGCAAGGTGATCTGCTTTTCCTGTTTCTTTCTTTCCGAGATATCCCTGACCATCGCAAATACCTTCTCTTCGGTTGCAGGAACGATCCTGGCTTCGAAGAACTCGGGTATGCCGCTGAACGTGAGCGAATAGGAAAATTCGACAAGTTCGTTGTTTGTATACGACTGCCGGAAAGCCTCCAGGCTCTTTTCCGCCACCCCGGCCGGAAACAGTTCGCGGACGTTTTTCCCGATCAGCTGTTCCCTGGGGAGCAGCAGTTTCGAATCATCTTCGGTATAAACATTCAGGTAATCCCCATTGATGTTAAATACGAACAGCAGGTCGGGGATGGCCCGGAGGATAGCTGCCTTCTGGTTTTCACTTTCGAGCAGGGTCTCTTCGGCCAGTTTTCTCTCCGTGATGTCGCGGGCCGTGGCAATCAACACCTCTTTCCCGAAATACCAGCCCTTGTTGACGATCACATCTTTTGGGAAGACCTCCCCGTTTTTCCGCCGGGCCCAGAAATCGAATTGTACCGGGATACCCGTACTAAAAACCCCCTGTGTCTTCCCTACTATCTCATCAATGTTATTGAAGCCGGGAGCAGCAACGGTTGCCGGTGATTGTCCTATCAGCTCCTCCCGGCTATAGCCATACATGAGTTCGGCGCCTTTGTTTACATCGATAAAATGTCCGGTTTCATCCAGCACATAGATTGCCTCCGAAACTGTGTTGAAGATGTCGAAATAGCTTTGCCTGGCCAGTTCCAGGGCCTCTTCAACCTGCTTCCGGTCGGTGATATCCTCGAAAATGCCGACACCACCGATGATCCTGCCATCGTCGCCGGGCAAACTCACGAATTTTCCCCGCACCGAGGTAGCCTTGTTCGCCGTAACCGATTGGTAAACCTGTTCATAATAGCCGGTACCTCCGCTTAAAGCTTCACGGATCGCCGCCAGCATCCTTTGATCGGTGACATTATTGAAAATGTTAAACCCGATGAGCGCCTCGCGGGACGACCCGATGACCTTTACAAACTCATTATTCACATCAAGAATGGTGCTGTCGAGGTCGAAATGAACGATCCCCAGCGGGGAGTATGCAAACAGCGTGTGGTACCGCTGTTCGCTTTCCCATAACGATTCCTTACCCTTCCTGTGTCCGGTATCCATAAGTTTATCTGAATTTCAAGCCTGATAATCCCAAACAAAAATAGAGATAATTCCTGATTTCAGGAGCAATTGAAAATTTAGAGACCGTGGTCAAAACGACAATCTTTCAATTGTCTCAGGGATCACCATTTTACCAGTTTGACGGTTTGCAGGGTCCTGCCTGACTGCAACCTGCATAGATAAACCCCGGCAGGGAGGTGGGAAATATCAATGACCGTGTTGTTTTCAGTAATATTTTGTTCTACGATTCGCACACCGGTAAGCCCTTCGATGGAGAGGCGGAGGCTGCCTCCACCGGGAGGCAGTTCGACCGTCAGCCTGTCGGCAGCCGGGTTGGGATAAAGGCTGGCCCCGGCTTCAGCCGGAAGTTCCGCCACCGGTACATTGCAGGTTGCCACCACCTCCATCCGGGTGTTGCACCCCGTGGAGTTGCCGCTGATGGTTCCATTTCCCTGGGCCTTCAGGAAATGGCATATTCGCTGCGTGTTGCATACAGCCAGCGATTTGTTGTGTTCGATGTCGAAACCTGTCAGCGAATCGGTCGTAAGGTTGTCAAGCCCCATCAGGCTGGTGAGGCTGTCGTTATGGGTGATCACCAGGGTGCCGCCCATATAGGTAAGTTTTGACAGGCCCTCCAGCGTGGTGAGCCGGTTGTTGCCTGTTACCGTAAGTCCGCCGGGAAGTTCAGCGAGATTACCGAGGCCTGTCATGGAAGAAAGGCTGCCGTTGTCCGCGATGCTGACCACACCCGTCACAGATGCCAGGTGATCAAGCCCGGTAAGGGAATCCAGGGAGTCGCAACCGGTGATGACCAGCTTTCCCCCGATCGTGGCGAGCTGGCCGAGCCCACGGAAATCTTTAAGCCGCGGATTTGAAACAACCATCAGGGAGTCTTTGACCGACGCCAGGTGATCGAGGCCGCCGGTATTGGCAAGGGCATAATTACCGGTGATCCGGATATACCTGTTTACGGTCGTAAGCCCTTCGAGCCCATGGAGGCTGGCCAGCGAATTGTTTTGTCCGATTTCCATCATGCTGCCAAGGGAGGTGAGGTTCTCCAGCCCCGCCAGGGATTTCAGTTTCTGATTGGCCCATACCAGCAGCTCCCCTCCCACCGAATGCAGGGAGCCAAGCCCTGCAAGACTGGTGAGTGTTGCCAGATCGAAGATCCTCAGGGTTCCTCCTACCGTCGTCAGTTTATCGAGCCCCGACAGGCTTGAAAGTCCGTAAATATCGGCGATATTCAGCATTCCTCCCACCGAAGTCAGGCTGTCGATGCCCGAAAGCGAGGTGAACCTGTTGTTGTAAACAACCTGGAAATCGCCCCCGATGGTGGCCAGGGGGCCAAGGCCGGCCATGGAGAAAAGGTCGCCGTTGTTTTGCAGGGAAAAGCCGCCGCCCACCGATTTCAGGCGACCGAAGCCGGTGAGGTCGTTCAGCCCGCTGTTATTTTCGATGATCAGGTCTCCCCCGATGGCTGCCAGGCTGTCGAACCCCGTGAGGCTGAGCCCCGAGGTCCAGTCCACCCGCAGGACCCCCCCGATGGAGGCGATCCCCTTCAACCCTTCGAGGTTGTTGATCTGAACCCCGCTGATCTCGACATTTCCCCCGATCATGGTGCAGCCGGGGTAGTTTGCATGGAAGTTGTCGACGTCGCGTTGGAGGACAAAATGGATCCCGTTGGGCAGGCAGGGCTGGGCATAACCGCTGAAGGCGAGCAGCAATGCGGTTGACAGGATAAACAGGTATTTCATATCGGTTAAGGGTCAGGAGGATCGTTCTATTTATGGCCGCAATTATCAGCCGGCTATCCCGGACAGGCTTACAGGTTAAGGGCCAGGTGGCAGGAGTATAAATCTGATATTGTAAAGGTATGGTAAAAAATAATTCGCCGGACAAACCAAAATAAATTGCGGGATTGAAAACAGGCCGGATACGACCTTATGGTTTCGTTGTTACCGGGATGAAACCGAAAGGGAGCAGCAGGGAGGGAGCAGGGAGGGAGCAGGGACAAACCTGCCTCCTAAGAGAATGCTAAGAGAATGGTAGGAGATTGCTAAGAGAATGCTAAGAGGGAGAAAGCAGGGAGAAACCTGGGAGAAAGCAGGGAGAAACCTGGGGAAATTCCTGCATGGGAGATCGTAACCGTCACGCTGATAGTGGCTAAAGGAAGTTTCATGGGAGCCCAAATGGAACCTGATGGGAGCGTTTAGGGAGGGCGAAGGAGGGCTAGCCGAAGGGGATCCGAAGGGGATCCGAAGGGGATCCGAAGGAGATCCGAAGGGGACTTAGAGCGGACTTAGAGCGGACTTAGAGGGGACTTAGAGGAGGGTTAGAGCAGGATTGATCCTGTTGAAAGAAAAAAAGTGAACCGGCGAGGGATAAAGGGCAGGGTGACTTGATCTGAAAATGAAGGGTAAATATACGAAAATTTGGGGGATAATTCAACAAAAAGGTCAACTTTTTATCGGTAATCTGTCCTGGATTAAAAAGGTGAACCTAAGGAGTTTGAAAGCCAGCAGCCCACCTACCTTTGTGCTAGATTTGGCAGCATTTGCCTTGCAGCAAGATTATTTTCAGTTTATACTTATTATCAGAATAATTATCAAGAAAATCCATCCCGGTCACTATTGTTTTTATCTTTACTCCTGTTAATGTGTTCACAACCCATGAATGGTAACATTAATTTGTACTTTTTCAAGTGCACAAGGGCGGAAATGAATATAAACAGAACAATTCAGGTAGGAAGCTGAAATCATACGGGCGGCCAGGGCTGGAACCTCAGTTAAACAGGGTATAAATTTTTAAAAAAATGATAAAATGAAAAACAAAATTTTATTAATTACAATAGCAATTATAATTATTGCATCCAGCTCAATAGCCCAGGTAACGGGTACTTTTACCGATTCGAGAGACGGAAAAACTTATAAGACAGTAATCATTGGCACCCAAACCTGGATGGCGGAAAACTTAAACTTCAATAGTGAAAGTGGCAGTTGGTGTTATGATAACGACACCAAAAACTGCAATACTTATGGAAGACTTTATACTTATGATGAAGCCTTAAAGGCTTGTCCTGCCGGCTGGCATTTGCCTGATGATGCCGAATGGAAGTTGTTAGCAAGCAAAGCTAATGCTGGTAATTTAAAAGCAATTGGATATGATGCCTGGACTGAAATGTCTGGGACACCTTCGTCAAGTGATAATAAATCAGGGTTTACTGCCCTGCCGGGGGGGTGTTATGTAGTTCTTGATAATTCATTTAGTTTTAGATTAAGATTTGGCCTTTGGTGGTCTAAAACAATTTATGATGAATTTAATGCTAAAGTAGTAGATATGCAAAAAGATGATGTTACCTTATATAACGACATGTTCTATAACAAAAAATATGGTTTGAGTGTTAGATGTGTTAGAGATTAATGTTTTTTCATGTTGTAAATGTAAATAGGTAACCTAAAAACCAATCTATGAAAAGATTAATGTTATTACCAGTTGTTTTGAGTTTCGTATTCAATTCTTTTTCGCAAAACAGTTCGCAAAACAGATGCATTGTTAAGGATGCCGACATTAACACTTCTTATAAAGGTGGATGTCTGAACGGTTATGCAAATGGGCATGGCATTGCGAAAGGGCGTGATACATATGATGGGAATTTTAAAAATGGATTGGAGTCTGGGCAAGGAACATATGTATGGGATAATGGAAATAAGTATATTGGAAATTGGGTAAAAGGAAAAGCAGATGGTAAGGGCACTTTGTTACTTAACAATGGAAACGAATATAATGGGAACTTCAAGAATGGTTTGCGTAATGGGGAAGGAACGTTTACATGGAAAGAAGGTGCTATATATAAAGGGTATTGGAAAAATGATACAATAAATGGAACAGGAACAAAGACATACTCAAATGGAGATACATATGAGGGCAATTTCAAAAACGGTAACCCGAATGGACCAGGAACTTACGTATGGGCAAATGGTGTAAAATATGTAGGAAACTTTGTTGATAATGAAATGATGGGGCAAGGAATATATTATTTTACAGATGGAGGTAAATATGTAGGAAGTTTTGGTTTTGTCACCTGTAAACCAAATCAGAAAGGAGGTTTCGGAGTTCTTTATTATCCTAATGGAGCGGTATGGGCAGGTATGTGGATATGTGATAAGTTTGATAAAGGAAATCAATATCCAAGCAGGCAGCGATATTCTCAAGAATGTTATATATATGCTGGCACAGCACAAGTTCTTGCTGGTGGTCATAATTTCACCGGGAATAAAATTAAATGTGGAAGTGACGGAGTGGAAAAGACTATATATTTTAATGAAGGATGGCGCGAAGACGGCTGGTTTAGTTCAAGAATCCCTACTGCAAAAGATGATGATACATGGGAAATTGCAGCTAAAAAAGCTTGTAATTGCAGGTAGCCGGTTTTTATTAATCCTAAAGGGCAATGGTTAAAAAGAGCAATTTCAAACTTTCGTGTCTTTCATTTGGAATGGTTGTCATTGTCTGTCTTTTTTCGGCAGGATGCACGAAAAAAAACAATGACAATACGCAGAAGCCGGCAACTTCCGTTCCTGTCGTAACGACTGGACTGGTTGCCAATATTGGATCTCACTCGGCATCGTGTGTCGGAAATATCACATCTGACGGGGGATCACCTATAACCGCCCGTGGGGTTTGTTATTGTTATTGGAGTGTTACACCCACAATCCACGAACTGGTGACTGATGGCGGGACCAGCACAGGCCAGTACACGCATAGCTTAGTGAAATTATATTCCAATACAGAATATTATATAAGAGCATACGCGGTTAACCGCATGGGAACCGGCTATGGCACTATCCTGAAATTTAAAACGTTGCCGGCAACAGGGTTGCCGGTTACGATGGTGAGTGTACCGGGTGGTAGTTTTACGATGGGTAGTCCTTACGATGAGTATGGGCGTGATGATGATGAAACTCTTCACCAGGTGACGCTGGGTGATTTCCGGATAAGCAAATATCTCATAACCAATGTTCAGTTCGCGGCGTTCCTTAATGCCAAAGGTATCGGAGTTGACGGGCTGTATGCTGCAGGGGCGTTCCCTGCACAACGGTTAATTTTCTCCTCTTCGTTCGGTCTTTTCTTCTCCCAGGCACAATGGCTGCCAAATGAAGGTTACGAAAATTGTCCGGTAATTAATGTCACCTGGTATGGCGCGATGGAATTCGCCTCGTATTCAGAGGGAAGACTGCCTACCGAGGCCGAATGGGAGTATGCATGCAGGGCAGGTACTTCTACTCCTTTTAATACTGGGATCTGTCTGACCGATGGGCAAGCGGATTATAGTTGGGATGCGCCCAATCCTGGGTGTATTAACACGAATAAAAGTCGCCCTCAGAGGACGATGCCTGTGGATACTTTTCCGGCCAATTCATATGGGTTACATGATATGCATGGAAATGTTTGGGAGTGGTGTGGAGATTGGTATGGTACTTATCCTCTGGGTAACCAAATCAACCCAGCTGGCCCATCAACAGGCACAAACCGTGTAGTAAGGGGTGGTGCCTTTTATCTGCCCGCCTATTATTGCCGTTCAGCAAATCGAAGCTCTATGGCTCCTGAGGCTTATCTCGAAGCATACGGGTTTCGAATCGTCATGATCCCGTAGAGATCATTTTTTCTTTAATCGTTTTACAATTCATAGCGCTGTTT
>SESG01012775.1_pt1 | contig 22294 bp, 27 predicted proteins | sample 3171421 | NCBI WGS metagenome assembly SESG01 (sample SAMN10866946, study PRJNA518727) | freshwater metagenome | biome: subpolar coniferous forest; feature: holomictic lake; material: water; isolation source: holomictic Lake 227, 6 m and 8 m depth | place: Canada: near Kenora, Ontario | collected...
TGCACATTACCGATATCACCTGGGGCAGAATCAACCATCCTTCCGAGGTTGTTGATCTTGACCAGCCTATCAAGGTTGTGGTTGTCGGCTTTGACGAGAACACCAAGAGAGTTTCGCTTGGCATGAAGCAGCTCGAATCTCATCCTTGGGAAAATATCGAAATCAAATATCCTGTTGGCTCCAAAGCACAGGGTCGTGTTGTTTCCATTACCGATTACGGCGCTTTTGTTGAAATCGAGAAAGGCATCGAAGGTCTTGTCCACATCTCAGAAATGAGCTGGACACAGCACATCAAACATCCGGGTCAGTTTGTTACCCTCGGTCAGGAAGTCGAGTGCGTTATCCTCAATATCGACAAGGATCACACAAAGCTTTCCCTCTCCATGAAGCGTGTCAACGAAGATCCATGGATTGCGCTTTCCGAGAAATATATCGAAGGTTCCCTGCATAAGGGTACCGTCAGCAACATCACCGACTTCGGCGTCTTTGTCGAACTCGAGCCCGGTGTTGACGGTCTGGTACACATTTCCGACCTCTCATGGACCAAGAAAATCCGCCACCCAAGTGAACTGGTCAAAAAGAACCAGGAGCTTGAGGTCAAGGTTCTCAAGTTTGATGTTCATGCACGCCGTATTGCTCTTGGACACAAACAGATCAATCAGGATCCGTGGGATGAGTTCGAACAGAAATATGCAGTTGGAGCAGAAACTCCCGGCCAGATTTCACAGATCATCGAAAAAGGCGTTATCGTGATTCTTCCTGGCGACGTGGATGGTTTTGTTCCGGTATCACACCTTCTTCAGGGAGGGGTAAAGGATATCCACTCATCGTTCAAGATCGGTGATGAACTGCCTCTTCGTGTCATAGAGTTTGACAAGGAGAACAAACGCATCATTCTTTCCGCTCTCGAGTATTTCAAGGACAAGAGCAAGGAAGAGATCGAAGCCTACCTGGCAGCTCATCCAAACGAGAAAAAGGAGATCGAGGCAGCGACTGCTGAACTCGAACCCCCGGTCAAATCGGTTGAGAAAAAAGGTGGAGAACAGAAAGCAGGAGAATAAGCAATCCTTTTCTGAGTAAGTAGTTACAAAAAAGCCTTCCTTGTTTCGTCAGGGAAGGCTTTTTTTATGGGGGGCCGTTTTTCCGCCAAGATATTCTTGATGCTCCGCTTCAGCTCATCCTCTATCTTAGCGGAGGAAACCTGAATTGTCAGCTAAAAGAGAGAGGGTGATGAAAAGGGTGTTAAGAAAAAACAGGTTAAAATAAACTTGGTCAGGAACGTCCCCTCTGAATCGGAGTTACCATGATGCGGACTGATTTTTCTAAAAGAGGAAAAGCATGCGTTTGTTTTTTTGAGCTTCTGCCAATACTTCTTCGAGTGTCGTCATGCTTGATATTTTCTGCTTCGTTCGGCAGCTTGTGGAGGTGGTACAAGATCAAACCTTATTCTGCTGCCTGAGCAACATTGCATTGTGGCTGATTTCTTCAAGAGTTAATTCCTCTTCCAGCCCTTGCTTCCACTCTGTGTAATCGAAGCGTTCCCTTTTAATTAAGGCAATAAACCGTTCTGCCCCAACATCGCCAAGACACTGCGACAGGATGTGGATGCCTTTTTGTTTTATCTCTGTGTCGGTAATCATTTGGAGACCTCCTTGATGAATCCTGTTGGGTCAGTAATTTTTATGGTTGTAATCAAACCGGATCTTTTTAATATCCAGTCATCGGTTGTCAGGAAATAGTCGGCATGTGCTTTGGTAGCACAGGCGATATGCAATGAGTCCATTTTTTTAATGCCTGTTTGACCAATAAGCCTGGCAGAAACCAGCAAGGCATCATCCTCTTCTATGTCTTCCACGGCATAAGTTCGCCATTTTCCTATTTGTTCCCTGCGCTCTGGAAATGGATTTTTGTGATTTTCATAATCCATAACATAAGACCATACCAAAGAAAAGATTCCCAATTGAATATTTTCCTGTATAGCCAACTTTGCTTCAGATTCAAGCCTTATCCTGAGTCGCGACTGGTCGTCAAATGGCCTGTTGAAACAACAATTGTCCAGATAAATTCTCATTTGCTTCGGCTTCTGAATATCCTGTGCCACAAGTTTTCGGGAAAAGTGTTCCGAAAAAGGGTGATATTGGCAAGACTCACAGAATAAAACATAACAAAAATTCTTGCGATTTCGTTTTTCTCAACGACTCGTCGCTGAACTCAATTCGAAGAGCTTTTCCGTTACCGGCCTTGTAATTTCTTGAATATCAAAGCGATAGTTCATCCAATAAACTCTACTACCGCATTGCACATCTGCTTCAGGCCGGGTTGCTCAAGGGGATAGTGACCGGCATTTTCAAGTATAACAACTTTTTTGGGCACGCGATTGATCCGCCTGAGGAAAAGCTCACTGAGGTAGAGGGGCGTCCAGGTGTCATTTTCCGGCTGACAGAGTAAAATCGGGCAAACCGTAAAGGCTTCGGGCTCAACCACCGGCTTGTAGGTTGTGAGCGAGCTGAGAAACTTCATGGTGACCCATTTGCCTGCCGATGTTTTGTCTCTCAAGCAGGCTTTGAGCGCCGCTTTATTGTTCACCAGCGCCGACATTTTGCTTGCCAGACTCATCGGCATCCGCAGGCTTGCCAGTGGTGTTCTGGCTGCCAGGTGGGTTAATGGCACGCCGATACGACTCATGAGGAAATTCAGCGCGGTTTCATCGCGAACCTGTTGTTCCTGCTGGTCGAGGAAGGTCATGCCCACAATGCCCTTGACCTTTTTATTGAGCGCAGCCACGTGCCAGGCCAGCATACCACCGGCACTGAGGCCGTAGAGGAAGATGGGGCGACCATCTTTTGCAAGTTCGGCATTGATTAGGTCATTGCCTGCCTGAACCCAGTCGTTGTAGGTTACCAGAACCCCGGGTGCTACACGAGTCATGCCATATTCGGGCATATCGATGGCAATGGTTTCAAATCCCCGCTTGAACAGGGGGCTGCCAAGAATGGTAGACATTTGCCGCCCGTTGGTACCGACTCCGTGAAACAGAATCACTTTCACCGGGGAAGCGGGATTGCGGAAGCAGTCCAAATGAATCTGGTGCCCTCGCCATTGCCACCACTCTTCCGAGGGTTCATGATCCCGGTCAAGCTGAAACTCTTTGGGAAGGAATGCCTGGATTTCCCGCCAATTCGATTGGGTTTTGTAGTCCATGTTTCTTTTCGTTATTGAAAAAAGTCGATTGACATTGTCCTATATACTTAGAAGTAAAGGAATTATCGGTTTTCCCGCGTCACTGAAACAAGATACATTGAGCTGGATTTCCATAGTGTGTTACAAACTATGAGGGCATCAATTTGATCCAAATGAATTTCTGGATAAGTGGTTTCGAACTCATAGTAAAACTTGTTGTGCGTCATTTGAATATATGTCAGTTTTGACATATATTGAGCAATGCTTAAATCTGACGACAAGCCACTTGTGTATGGCTGCATGGTGAAATCAAAACTCCACCAATGTCTCAACATGCGAGGATGGAGGCTGGATATTTATTGCGTCGGCAGCAAAAAGGAGATCTGCTTTCTCTGCCCTGGTCAAGGCCGATGCCATCTATTGGTGTCAGATGTCATGAGTTACGAATCACTGACGATAATTCAATATGGCGCATTATCTACAGGACAGATGATGATGCGATCCTGATTCTTGAGGTGTTCAAGAAAAAAACTCAACAAACCCCTAAAAGCGTTGTGGACAAGTGTCGTAGGCGTGCTCGCTTGTACGACTTCATTTAAAGATATTAATTACCATTATGAAAAAAGAAAAGCAAATAAAACTTGAGGCTTCTGGCTGGAAGATCGGTAGTGTTGATGAATTTCTCGAACTCAGCAGGGAAGAGGCAGAATTTATAGAATTAAAACTCTCCTTGAGCCGAAATCTTAAAGAACGCCGTCAGTCGCTTCGGCTGACTCAGAAAGATTTTGCAAGAATGATCCATTCGAGTCAGTCTCGCGTGGCAAAAATGGAAGCAGGTGATCCGGCAGTATCTATCGATCTGCTTGTAAGATCGCTGCTTGCTCTCAAGACTTCTCATAAAGAGGTTGCAGGGATGCTTCCAGTTTGATAATGGACAGGCTTCCAAAGAGGTCGTAAAACTGTTTGGTTTGTTTGCTGATGTGACGCTATTGAACAGAGTTCACGACTCAAAGATCTCTATAGATAAGCATAAAACACTTTTATAATACAATCTTTTGATCTTACCGAACAACGTCCCCTGTTCCTTTTGCGGCTTTGTTTCAGTAGCCGTAACTTTTCAGGAGGTTGTTTTTTTTGCGCCAGTCTGGTCGTACCTTGATGAAGAGTTCGAGGAATACGGGGCGGCCGAGCATCTCTTCGATGTCCTTTCTTGCTGCCTGGCCGAGTTTTTTCAGGGCGGCTCCTTTGCTGCCTATCAGGATCTGTTTCTGGGTTTCTCGTTCTACGATAACCGAACAGCGAATAAGATCCTTTCTTTTCGGGTCGTCTTCGTGCTGTTCCTTGAATTCGTCAATAACCACTTCGGTTGAGTAGGGTACTTCCCGTCCATAGAACAGAAAAATCTTTTCGCGGATAATTTCACTGACGAAAAAGCGTTCCGGAGCGGTACTGAGTGTATCTTCTGGATAGAGTGGATGGTTGAGAGGCAGAAATGGCCGGATTGTTTCAATCAGCTTTGGGAGATTTTTGCCTTTCAGTGCTGAAACCGAAATGACTGCTACCGGGTTCCAGGTCTTCCTGACGATCTCCTCTGCTTCTTGCTGGCGGGTATCGCTGACAAGGTCGCATTTGTTGAGTACGGCGATAACCTTTTTTCCGGAAGGTTTAAGCCACTCATTGAAGAGTTCTTCAGCGAATACCTTGTCAAAGAGATCGGCTTTTCCAGAGTAGGGAAGCAGGGCTATGACGATATCGGCATCTTTAAGGGTATTTCTGATGATGCCAAGCATGGATTCATGCAGTTGCTGCTGCGGCTTCATGATTCCCGGCGTGTCGAGAAAGATAATCTGGCAGTTTTCGTTGTGGTATATGCCGGTGATTTTTTTTCTTGTAGTTTGCGGCTTGGGTGTTACAATGGAGAGTTTATAGTCGAGCAACTCGTTGAGCAGGGTTGACTTGCCTGCATTTGGAGGGCCGATGATAATGGCAAAACCGCACGAAAAAGAAGAGGAATCCATGTAACTTTATTTATAGGGGGTTCAGTCTTTGTACACAATACTATACTAAATTATACCCTGTCATGATAATGAAAAAGGGGTAACTCAACTACTTTGATGGAAAAACAAACCAAACTTGATCCGTGGCTTCTGGTTCCTATGGCAGGGCTTATTGTTCTGGGGCTTATGGCCATCTACAGCGCTACCAACGGAACTGGTGAAACAGCACTTTTTTATCGCCAACTCGCATGGGGTATTATTGGTATTATTGTCGTTGCTTTTGTCTACTTCAATGATGTCCGTTTTATGCGGGATAATGCTTATATTTTCTACGCGATAGGAGTTTTTCTACTGATTGTTGTGCTGATTTTCGGTAAAAAAATTGCTGGCCAAACCAGTTGGGTGAGAATAGGGTTTTTCAGTTTTCAACCTTCCGAAATAGCCAAGATGGCAACCATTCTTGCGCTTTCCAGATTTCTTTCCGATGATGAGACTGATATTCGTTCAATCCCTCATCTGCTCATTGCCCTTGGAATTTCCTTCATTCCTGTTATTCTCATCATGCTGCAACCGGATATGGGAACGATGCTTACTTTTTTGCCCTTTATTGCTTTGATGATTATTATGGCGGGTTTTGATGTCTATATTCTCATGCTTATTTTTTTCCCATTTCTTCTCATGGTCTCCGGTTTTTTCAATATTTATTTTATTGTTGGACTTGCTTTGGTTTTGTTTGCAGCACTTTGGATTCAGCGTAAAAAATTTCAGATTCACCAATTATTTATTGTTGGATCAGGGCTTGCGGCGAGTTTGTTTACACACCGTTTTGCTGGTGAAATACTCAAACCTCATCAGATGCAAAGGATTCAGACCTTTCTTGATCCCATGTCTGATCCCCAGGGTGCGGGATATAATGCTCTTCAGGCTAAAATAGCGATAAGTTCCGGTGGTTTTTTCGGTAAAGGGTTTCTTGAAGGAACCCAGACACAACTGCGTTTTATTCCCGCCCAGTGGACTGATTTTATTTTTTGTGTTATTGCTGAAGAGCTGGGCTTTATTGGAGCATCTCTTTTGATGGCGCTTTATCTGACATTGATTCTAAGGCTGATCTGGGCGATTTTTTCAATAAAAAACAAGTTTGTTGAACTGACACTTGCAGGATTTGTCTCTCTGCTCTTTATCCATGTTGTTATCAATATTGGTATGACTATTGGTCTTATTCCTGTTATTGGTGTTCCTCTGCCATTTGTCTCTTATGGTGGTTCTTCACTGCTTGGAAACATGATCATGGTGGGGCTGGCACTGAATTTTGTCAGGAACAAAAGAAGTCTGGGTTATTAGCAGGGAAGGGGTACAAAAAAATAAAGCGCACCGGAGTGCGCTTTATTTTTACTTCTTCGTGGTGTGTGGGGGTGAGGCGTTACTTTATTTTGTAGACAAATCGTTTGCCATCTTTGCCAGCAGGGACGCGGTCGATTTCAGGATCGTTGACACCATATTTGTTGAACCACAGGCTTACAGTTGTGCCTTTTGTGTTCAGTGCTTCTGCAATATCGCGTGGTTTGAAGGTTCTGTCCGGATTTGACTGGAGCAGTTCCTTGATAGATGCGCCAAGCTGTCCACGTCCAAATTTTGGGGTGCTGACCTGAACAGGAGCTGAACCTTCAAGCCGTGAAAGATTCGTCTCAAGTTTTTTTATGATGCTTGACAGTTCATCTTCCAATGGCTTGATTTTTTCCTGGAATTCCCTCTGAATCTCGGTGATTTGTGCCTGCAGGTTCCTTTTTTCTTCAACAAGTGATTGGAAATAATCAATCTTCTGAATGAAAAGATCATATTTGTCAGGTGATCCAGCATCTCTTTTTATGGCACTCATAGTGTTCTTTGTTTTTGTTTTTTGCAATATTGATACTCCCTTTAAATATATAACAATATATTTGTGTCTGCAAAATGATATTATTTATAAACTAATGTATGATATACGGAAGATGATTTTGTTTAAGTTTATAAAATATAAGTAGTTATAATTATCTTTTTTCGTGTGCATGTTATTTTGAATATCTTTTCTCTTTCTGTTTTTCTTCACTTTTCAGGAAAAAAATAATGAATGAATAAGAGAGAGGGCTTTCATTCGCAATGAGAGACGGAACTCTTTTGTTATCAATTTTAGGGTTTCGTGAAGCGTTATCGAGGTGTATCAAGTGCAATTATTAACACGGCCAGATTATTATTTCCTCATTTTTATTGCGGGTCATGCTGTTGGAAAAGTTGTAAAAATATCATGCAGATGCGTCAGGTTTACAGAAAGAGTTTAGGTATTGGAATGTTTAAGGTTTGATTAATCTGTTGGTTTATTTTTATGGGTCAGCTTTCTGACGCATCAACGGACAGGGTATGCCAAAGTATTTATTCGTATTTTTTATCTTTGTTTGTTCTGGTGTATGTGTTTTAAGTGTATGACAATGCAAGAAAAGTGAAGCAATGAAAGATAATATAAAAAAGAGAGTTGCCGCTGTAACCCTTGGGTGTAAACTGAACTATGCTGAAACCTCTTCTATTCTTGATAATTTATGCAAACAGGGATGGGAGCTTTCAACGATTGAAGAGGGAGCAGATCTGCTTATTATTCATACCTGTGCGGTGACGAAACAGGCTGAACAGAAATGTCGTCAGAAAATAAGAGGGATTATAAGAAAAAATCCTGCCAGCCGGATTGCCGTTATTGGCTGTTATTCCCAGTTGAATCCGGATGCGCTTTCTGCAATAGAGGGAATTGATGCAATTCTTGGCAGTGAAGAGAAGTTTCATCTGCAATGGTATAACGATATCACTTTCGGGACAATACCGCTTCCTTGTGTCAAGGTTTCTCCAGCCTGCTCATTTGATGAGGTCTATCCGGGATATTCATTGAGTTCCGGGGTGACCAAGGATAGAACCCGTGCGTTTTTAAAAATACAGGATGGTTGTGATTACGGATGTTCGTACTGCACGATTCCTTTGCTCAGGGGTAAATCCCGATCACTGCCAGCGGGGCTGATTGTCGAACGGGCTCATGCTTTGGCTTTTTCCGGTTATCGGGAAATTGTGCTTACAGGTGTCAATATAGGCGATTACCGCCATGGCGATCATCGGTTGTGTGATCTCTTGCACATGCTTGAAGAGGTCAAGGTTGGCCGTATCCGTATCAGTTCGATAGAACCGGATATTGTCGATAGCGAGTTGATTTCGCTGGTTGCGGAGTCGGAAAAAATTGTTCCGCATTTTCATATTCCTCTTCAAAGTGGCTCGGATCGTATTCTCCGTTCCATGCGTCGACGCTATGACACTGCACTTTATCGTTCCAGAGTGCTACAGGCGGTTGAGCGTTTGCCGGATTGTGCAATCGGAGCTGATGTTATGGTTGGCTATCCTGGTGAAACGGAAGAGGATTTTCTTCAGATATTACGCTTTATTGAAGAGCTTCCTCTTGCCTATCTTCATATTTTCAGTTGTTCCATTCGTCCTGGTACCCCTCTTGCTGAAAAAGTTGCAAACCGTGAGTTTCAGGCTGTAGTGCCGGGAGCGATTGCGCGGCGTTACAGAGTGCTGACTGAACTGGGCCTGCAGAAGGAGGCCCGTTTCAAGACCCGCTTTATCGGAAAGGAGAGCATGGTGCTTTTTGAGGAGAGCAAGCCGGTTCAAAAAGGCAGTCGGCTCTACAGCGGCTATACGCGCAACTATCTCAGGGTGTTTGTCGAGAGTGCCGGGGGCTTTGAGGAGCAAAACCTGTCGGGCAGGGAGTTGCCGGTATTGATTGAGAGTATGGGAGATGATTTGAATTTAAAAGGCAGACTGTTATCTTGAATTTCTGTTTTTGCTTAATAGCTCACCATCAACTAAATCCCTGCAATCCATGCCAATTAAATCCCGTATCCGTTCGATTCCCGACTATCCGAAAAAAGGGATCCTCTTTCGTGATATCACCACCCTCATCAAGGACCCGGTAGGTTTCAGGCTGGTCATTGATAATCTGACACAGCACTATTTGCTGAATGGTGTGGATTTTGATGTGATTGTCGGTATCGAGGCAAGAGGCTTTATTATCGGCGGCGCACTCTCATACTCGCTCGGCAAAGGGTTTGTTCCTGTAAGAAAACCCGGAAAACTGCCTGCTGAAGTTGTTTCGCAGGAGTATGATCTCGAGTATGGAAGCGATACTATCGAGATTCATAATGATGCGCTTGAGCCAGGTCAGCGGGTACTTCTCGTTGATGATCTGCTTGCCACAGGTGGTACGGCGCTTGCCGCAGCGGCATTGGTGGAAAAGGTTGGGGGCGTTGTTGCTGAAATGGCTTTTGTCGTCAATCTGCCTGATATTGGCGGAGAACGTAAAATTCTTGAAAAAGGATACAGAGTATTTTCGCTTACAGATTTTGAGGGTGAATAGTCAAGCGTTATGAGTAACGCGCTTTTTGCTGCAGAACATCATGAAACGGCAGCGCTTGCTGCCGTTCATCTTTTGCACTCCCCCCATTTGCTTCCACCGCTCTGGCTCTTGGCCCCATTTGTTTTTCTTCTCTTGATGATCGCTACAGGCCCTTTGCTGTACAATCGTTTCTGGGAGCACCATTATCCGGCGGTTTCCATCGGACTTGGTAGTTTCATTGTTCTCTATTACAGCGTTTTTATGGAACAGGGTGGAAGCGTGCTGCTGCGCACACTTGAAGAGTATATTTCGTTTATTGCGCTGATTACGGCCCTTTTCGTCACTTCCGGCGGAATTTTGATAAGGATCGATCGAAAGGGTTCTCCCCTCATTAACGCAGCATTGCTTTTTTGCGGCGCACTGTTTGCCAATCTGATAGGCACTACCGGAGCCTCAATGCTGCTTATCCGGCCCTATCTTCGTATCAATGAAGGGCGAACCAGGGCATTCCATACCGTTTTCTTCATTTTTATTGTCAGCAATATTGGAGGCGCTCTTACCCCGATAGGTGATCCGCCTCTTTTTTTGGGATTTCTCAAAGGGGTTCCCTTTTTCTGGGTAGTTTCAAAATTATGGTTGCCCTGGCTTGTAACCATTGTCGGGCTTCTTCTCATTTTTATGGTTTTTGACAGCAGGGCAGGAGCCGGGGTGAGCAGGGAGCGGGAAAGCAGGGGAGGTGTGAGTGTGACTGGCGGGAAAAGCTTTATTTTTCTCGCTATTGTTATTGGCTCCGTTTTTCTCGACCCGGCGGTGATTTCGGGTTTTCCCAGTCTGCAGAAGTTATTCCATCTCCCTTTTGGTATTCGTGAACTGGTAATGTTCACTATTGCTTGTATTGCTTATATAACAGCCGACAAGGAGGCTTTGAAGGGCAATGAGTTCAACTTTTCACCCATCCGTGAGGTAGCCTTTCTTTTCGCAGGGATTTTTGCCACAATGATTCCCGCGCTTGAGCTTATCGGCGCCTATGCAGCTTCTCATGCCGCTGAATTTTCCCTTACACGTTTTTACTGGATGACCGGCGCTCTTTCAGGCGTGCTCGATAATGCGCCGACCTACCTGAATTTTTTGGCAGGGGCGCTTGGCAAGTTCGGGATGGATATCGGCTCCGTTTCTGATCTTAAGGAGTTTGCCGGAGGAGTACCTTCCACGGTTGAGGGCGACGTGACCTCCGACATTTACCTGATGGCAATTTCCCTTGCGGCTGTCTTTTTCGGTGCAATGACCTATATCGGCAATGCCCCGAACTTTATGGTTAAAAATATTGCGGCCCAGGCAGATGTCGAGGTGCCTGGTTTTTTTGAGTATCTCTATAAATATTCCCTGCCTCTTCTGCTCCCGTTTTTTTTCTTGATATGGTGGCTGTTCTTCAATAATTAACAGGATAAAAAAACATGAAAGGGATTGCTGATGCAATAGAGTCGGGAGCAAAAGGATTCGTGATCGGAAATTCGGTTTTTGTGCCTTTTCACTGCGAGCTTCTCACTGTCTGGATCGGAAAGGAGATGTCGCTCTTGTCCGCTCCGGATCTCATTGTTGACCTGTGCGATAATCCTGACCTTGGTATCAGGGAAGGGGAGTCCTATACGAACCTGGTTTTCAGGAAACGGGGAGATCTACGCAAAGAGCTTGGGCATAATAAAGGGCATATCATTCTCTATGCCGCAGAAAAAGGGGCAGATATTTTTATTGGTGAGAACCTGCACTATATCCGACTCGGCTTCCAGGATAATCCAGACAAACCAAAAGAGATAACTTTTGAACTGATCGATAATCCCTTTCATCTCTGAACGATCTTTCCGGAATGAAGCTGACTTTGCCCTTTTCTGGCACACTTTTTTGTGTCGTTCATTCCGGAGAGAGCCTGTCGTAAATAGCTATTCATCATCAGTTTTCAGGCTGTCACTCACCGCGTGCTTGAACTCCTTCGAAATTTTGAATGTAGGCACGTTTTTAGGTTCTACTGTAACTTTCTCGCCTGTTCTCGGGTTTCTTGCCTGGCGAAGATTTTTATACCTGATGTTGAAAGAGCCGAACCCCCTGATTTCAATGCGTTTACCGGCTTTCAGGGAATCAATGATGCTCTCAAACAAGCAGTCAACCACGGATTCCGTTTCGTTTTTCGTCAGGCCTGTTTTGTGGGCAATAACATTGACCAGGTCCGCTTTTGTGGTTGTGTTTCCCATAGTGATATATAGCTTAGGTTATTGTGAAGTATATACTTATTTAAACCACAAATGAAGAGCTACAATTCCTATAAAAACTGCAAAACATTTACGGAGTATGTCGCTCGAAAGATGTATCGCTATTTTTGCTCCAAAAAAGGCCCCACCAAAAAGTCCTGCGGCGATGACAAGGCCAAACCAGATATTTTCAGTTGAGATTTTGCCTGCATGGTAATACTCGATCACCCCGAGAATACCAACTGGCAAGAGCAGTGCCATCAGTGATGTTGCGATGGCGCTATGCTGAGTCATGCCGAAAATCAACACGAGAGCCGGAACTATGATGATTCCGCCTCCCACACCGAATATTCCAGCCAAGAGACCGGCGATAATTCCGATACTTAACAAGGCGATGATTTGCATGGCTCGTTTTATTTCAATGGCTCTCTCATGAGGTTGCAAGGCCGGGTGCGCCTTGCTCATGACCTATGATTTCTTTTATCTCAAGTGCGTTGAGCGACTCCTTTTCTATCAGTATTCCTGCAAGCCTGTGGAGAGTATCACTTTTCTCCCGGAGGATTTTTTTTGCATTTTCCATGCATCCCATAATGATATTGCGAACCTCGACATCGATCTGAAGAGCAGTTTCCTCACTGTACTCTCGAATATGGGAGTAATCCTTTCCAAGAAAGACCTCCTTGTGGTTGCCATCATAATTGATTGGGCCAAGTGTTTCACTCATTCCCCATTGCCGCACCATCAGGCGAGCAATATCGGTTGCTTTTTCAATATCGTTTGCCGCACCCGTACTTGTTTCACTAAAAGCCAGCTCTTCTGCCACTCTTCCGCCAAGTGCATAGGTAATCATTGCCAGCAGGTACTCACGGTTGTGGGTGTAGCGATCTTCAAGTGGCAGGTATGCTGTAAGTCCAAGACTGCGGCCTCTTGGAATGATGGTGACCTTATGGATAGGATCAGACCCTTTGGTATAGGTTGAAACCAGCACATGGCCAGCTTCATGGTATGCCGTCAGCTTTTTCTGTTCATCGGAAATAAACATGCTTTTTCTTTCCGGGCCCATAAGGATTTTGTCGCGTGCCTGCTCGAAATTCTCTGCCGTTATAAGCAACTGCTCGTTGCGTGCAGCCAGAAGTGCAGCTTCATTGACAAGGTTGGCCAGATCGGCTCCGGAGAATCCCGGTGAACTCTTTGCAAGAATGTTGATGTTGACACTCTCGTCAAGAGGAGTTTTTCTTGTATGGATTTGTAAAATTGCCTCACGCCCGCGGATATCGGGCTTGTCAATGGTAATCTGACGGTCAAATCTTCCCGGACGCAAAAGAGCGGTATCAAGTACATCCGGACGGTTTGTTGCCGCAATCAGAATGACATTTTCGCTGGTTGTAAAGCCATCCATCTCCACAAGAAGCTGGTTGAGTGTCTGCTCTCTCTCGTCATGTCCTCCGCCAAGGCCAGCTCCACGGCTTCGTCCAACGGCATCTATTTCATCGATAAAGACAATACAGGGAGAATTTTTCTTTGCCTGTTCAAACAGATCCCTGACCCTTGCAGCTCCAACACCGACAAACATCTCGACGAAATCAGCGCCGGAAATCGAGAAAAATGGAACCTTGGCTTCTCCTGCAATGGCTTTGGCAAGAAGTGTTTTGCCTGTTCCTGGAGGGCCGAGCAACAGGACGCCTTTGGGTATTTTTCCCCCTATTTTCTGGAACTTTTCAGGATTCGTGAGAAATTCCACCGTTTCCTGCAACTCCTCTACTGCTTCATCAACACCAGCAACATCCTTGAAGGTGGTTTTGACATCAAATTCACTCACCATTTTTGCACGGCTTTTGCTGAAGCTGAAAATATTTTTTGACTGGGCGCCGCTTTGAGCGTTCATACGACGGAAGATGAAAAAATAAACAGCCCCGAAAACAAGCCATGGCGCAAACAGGATTAAAAAAGTGTTCAGCCCGCTGGTGCCCTCTTCCACCTTGAGCCGGATTCCCTTGTCGGCCAGAATATCTGCCTGTTCAAGGCTGAACGAGGGGATTCTGACGGCGAAATGATCTGACTGCAGGCTGGTGTTGTTGACCAGTTGCAGTTGAATTACAGCTTTCAGCTTTCCATTAAGGATAGCCGATTTATCTTCGAATGTTTTCACCGTCACTTCAGTAACGAGCGCACGGGAAAGAATGGATTTATATTCGTTATAGGTTATTTCAGGATTATTGGTGTTTGAAGAGAATCGCTGAAACATAAAAAGCATCATGATGGCAAGCATCACGAAAAAGATAAGGCGAGGAAACTTTCCCTGCGGGTTTTCGCCTTTTCCCTGAAACCAGCCTGGGCTTCGCTCGTCGTCTTTCACGGGCTTGAATTTATTGCGGAAATCATCTTTTCCGGGCTTCTGTACAGGTTTTTCAGGCATAAAATAGTCCGAGTGTTTATATAAAATGTAACTTACTACATTTAAAGTAATTAAAAGTAAAACTGCAACGGAAAACAAAAAGTTTATTTTAACAGTCACTTCTGCCCCAAAAGCTGCTTTCTTTCTTGTGGATTAAGGCACTTTTGGGGTAATCATTTTTCTTCTGTGTTTAAAAACAGTGAGTTTTTCTTAAATTCACTGCTCTTGCTATTGTTCCCGGTCAAATAAATTAACAGTACGACGCGCATTATGGTTGGTCAAAGGGTTAGAACCAGGTTTGCACCTTCTCCAACAGGCTATTTACATGTAGGCGGACTGAGAACCGCACTGTATAATTACCTGTTTGCAAAAAAAATGAATGGAGACTTCATTATCAGAATTGAAGACACCGATCAAAGCAGAAAGGTCGAGGGTGCACAGCAGAATCTTATCAAGACACTTGAATGGGCAGGCATCATTGCCGATGAGAGTCCTTTGCACGGAGGCAATTACGGGCCCTACATACAGTCAGAGCGACTGGGAATCTATGCCGGGTATTGTCAGCAACTGCTTGAAGATCGTCATGCCTACTACTGTTTTGCCTCTCCCGAGGAGCTCGAGGAGAACCGGCAGCTTCAGATCAAACAGGGATTTCAGCCGAAATACAACAGAAAATGGCTTCCTGAAGAGATGGGTGGCTCCATGCCTTCGAGTGAAATCCGAAAGAAAATGGAAGCCGGGGCGCCCTATGTCATCCGCATGAAAGTGCCCGACTATGTTTCAGTCTGGTTTGAAGATATTATCAGAGGACCGGTTGAGTTTGATTCTGCCACCATCGATGACCAGATACTCATGAAATCCGACGGTTTTCCGACCTATCACTTTGCCAGTGTCATTGACGACCACCTGATGGAGTTTACCCATATCATCCGTGGAGAGGAGTGGCTTTCTTCCATGCCGAAGCATCTTCTCCTTTATGAATTTTTCGGCTGGGAGGCTCCAAAGGTTGCCCATCTGCCACTCTTGCTCAATCCTGATCGTTCAAAACTCAGCAAACGCCAGGGTGATGTGGCCGTCGAGGACTATATTCGCAAAGGGTACAGCAGTGACGCCATCGTCAATTTTGTAGCCATGCTTGGATGGAACGAAGGAGAGGGAAGCGAGCAGGAGGTATACAGCATGCAGCAGCTTATCGACAAGTTTTCACTTGAGCGGGTTGGCAAAGCCGGTGCGGTGTTCAATGTCGATAAACTCAACTGGCTTGAAAAGCAGTATATCAAGAACCGCCCGACCGACAAAATTATTGAGGTCATCAAGCCAATTCTTCATGGTGAGCTTGCAGAGAAAGAGTCGCTGATGCCTCGCGAGGTAATTACCAGTGACGCATATCTTGAAAAAGTCATAGAGCTTATGCGCGAGCGCGTTGGGTTCGAGCATGAATTTATCACTTTTTCTTCTTACTTCTTTTTTGAGCCACAGAGCTATGACGAGGAGGCTGTAAAGAAACGCTGGGTTGCCGATACCAACGATCTTCTTCGCGAGTTTACCGTAATACTTGAATCACTTCAAGAGTTTACTGCCGAAAATATTGAAGCAAACCTCAAGGAATTTGTTACTCCAAAAGGGCTCAAGGCCGCCGTGCTCATCCATCCACTCAGAATACTCTCTTCAGGAGTGAGTTTCGGGCCAAGCCTCTATCATATGCTTGAGGTGCTCGGAAAGGAGACGGTACTCAGGCGCATCCTGAAAGGAATTGAAAAAGTCAGCTTTTCTCTTTAGCAAAAAGCAGCAATACAGAGCCCTTCTGAATGGAGTGCTCTGTGTTTTTGTTTTTTCTTTGGATGAAAAAGGAAAAATTCCTATATTTTGCCTCACGTTGAAAGGACAGGTAGCTCAGTTGGTAGAGCAAAGGACTGAAAATCCTTGTGTCGGGGGTTCGATTCCCTCTCTGTCCACTCCGGTTAACGGCAGTTTCCCTTACGCCGCTTCGGTTACGAAATGCATTGTCCGCTTCTTTTTTCCAGCGTTCCATATTACCGGGTATTATATGTCAAGCAAGGCATTTAGCAATGCTTCAGGGTTTGAACATTACCAACTGCCAGCATGAATATTACCACTGAGCTTGATCAGGAAGTCTGGCATGATATGCAGGAGCCGGGAGCATACGAGTGGTGGTATTTCGATGCTGAAGACCCTGTGAGTGGTTTTTCATTTGTGCTTATCTGGTTTGCTGGTTTTCCTTTTTCCCCTTACTACACAAGTCATTACGAAAAGTGGAAAAACCATCTCACTGCTGATTCTCCACATCCTTCCAATTATTCGGGGTTCAGTTTCCAGTTGTATGAGCATGGTCGTGAGATCGTCAATTTTATCAAGGAAGGAGAGAGCGGACTTTTCGAAAGCAGTCGTTCCTATATCGGGGTACGGTTTGAAAAAAATCGCTTTACCCATGACGCACTGAAGGATGAGTACACTCTTGATATTGATTTTGCTTTTCCTGCCCGTCACAAGGAGATAAAGGCAACTCTTGTGTTTAAAGCGCGGCGGAGAATCATCTTCGACAAAAAAGACGGAAACAATGCAGGACAGGTTCCTCTCCATCAATGGATGTTGAGTGTTCCGAAAGCCGATGTTGAAGGAACGATAGAGATCACTGAACAACGAAGTGGCCGCGTTCGCACCATTCCTGTCAGGGCAATCGGATACCATGACCACAATCTTGGTGCAGTTCCTGTGCAGGAGTCTATCTCACGCTGGTATTGGGGCAGGGCTTTTTCCGAAGCTTACGATCTCATCTATTATGTGGTATTTTTTCGGGACAATGGTTACCAGCCCCTTGGCCTGCTTGTTCTTCAGGACAATATGAGTGGAAAGGTTACAGTTTATGACAGTGTGCGTTTCCGGGAACGTAACTTCCGGCGTGGCTTTTTTTCGCCTCTTCACAGCCGCAATCTTGATTTGCAGTATGAGAATGTTGGCATGAAGATCCATCATGACAAGGTGCTTGATGCCGGGCCTTTTTATCTCAGGTTTGCATCAGCCATCTCCCTGCAGGTAGATGGCCACAATATTGAGGGAATCAGGGGAATATCGGAATTTCTCAATCCCGTACGTCTCCAGTCAAAGTTTATGCGCTTTTTTACCAGGGGCAGGATATGGCGTAACGGTGTGCAGTCTGGCATCTACGACAATTATAATAATTTTAAATGCTCTTTGGATTGGATTAATCGGTGAAAAAATTATAACTTCAAAGTTTGTTTGGGCTCTCCTGAATTGTTTTTGTGAAAGTCACTGCTCAAAAAAAAAAGAATGAAGGTTCTGGGAAAAGAGAGTGGCTATTCGTTAACCGGCGGGAAGTATTTGCCTTTTGATTTTATAACAAAAGTTTTAAAAAGGAGATAGATCGTAATGGCACAACAAGGTAATTTCAAGAGCCCGTCAAGGCTGGGTGCACTTGGAGATGGTGCTCCACTCTCTTCATCAGGTTCGGTTTCCGGTGGCAAGCCCCGGGAGCAGGGTTTGAAAGAGGTTGATTTCGAGCGTCGCAGTTTTCTCGGGAAAGTTGTTGGGGGTATCGGTGCAGTTGTCGCCGTCTCAACACTTTATCCTGTTGTCAAGTATATCATTCCTCCCACAAAGGATGTCAAGAGCGTCAACGAGCTTGTTGTCGGAAAAGCTTCCGAAGTACCCGACAAGGGCTTCAAGATTTTCCAGTTTAACAAAGACAAGGTTCTTGTTGTCAACAATGGCGGAAAGCTGACAGCATGCAGCGCAGTCTGCACACATCTCGGTTGCCTTGTGCACTGGGATACCGCAGAGAATCTCATTGCCTGCCCCTGTCACGGAGCAAAATACAAGCAGACTGGCGAAATCATTTCCGGTCCGCAGCCACTACCATTAGCCGTCTTTAAGGTAAAGGTTGATGGGGAAAATCTTATTATCGCAAAAGCGTAACTTTAATTCTTGAAAACCAAGGGAGTCAGGAAAGATGGCTGAAAACGATCAGAACGCTTTGGCAGGAAATGTTCCGGCCAAGCCGAAACCCGCTGCTCCGGGTGCCGCCAAGCCGGCAGCTCCGGGTGCTGCAAAACCCGCCGCTCCGGGTGCCGCCAAGCCGGCAGCTCCGGGTGCTGCAAAACCAGCCGCTCCGGCTGCTGCAAAGCCTGCAGCTTCACAGGGCGGAGTTTACAAACCACCGGTAGACCGTCCGGACTCGAATCCCTACAAGGATTCCCGCGTCAGTGCTTTGGGCGCATGGTTCCAGGAACGCTTCTATGTTGTCCTGCCGGTACTCGATTACCTGAAGAAAAAGGAAGTTCCCCAGCACCGCCTCTCGTTCTGGTATTACTTTGGCGGTCTTACCCTTTTCTTCTTCATTATCCAGATTGTCACTGGTTTGCTGCTCATGCAGTACTACAAACCAACTGAAGCAGAAGCATTCGCTTCATTTGTCTTCATCCAGAAAGAGGTCCCTTTCGGCTGGCTGCTTCGTCAGATTCATGCATGGTCGGCCAACCTCATGGTTCTGATGGCATTCATCCACATGTTCAGCACCTTCTTCATGAAGTCCTACCGTAAACCACGTGAGCTCATGTGGGTCAGCGGTTTTGTACTTCTCGTGCTCTGCCTTGGCTTTGGATTCACCGGATACCTTCTGCCCTGGAACGAACTTGCATTCTTTGCAACCCAGGTAGGTACCGAAGTTCCCAAAGTTGCTCCTGGTGGCGCATTCCTTGTCGGTATCCTTCGTGGTGGTGAAGAGGTCAGCGGCGAAACTCTTACCCGCATGTTCTCACTGCACGTAGTCCTGCTTCCTGGCATTCTCATGCTTGTGCTTTCAGCTCACTTGATGCTTGTTCAGGTACTCGGCACTTCAGCTCCAATCGGCTACAAGGAAGCTGGTCTCATCAAGGGATACGAAAAGTTCTTCCCGACCTTCCTTGCCAAAGACGCAATTGGCTGGATCATCGGCTTCGGTCTGCTTGTCTACCTTGCATCAGTTTTCCCATGGGGCATCGGTGTCAAAGCCAATGCACTTACACCTGCACCACTCGGCATCAAACCTGAATGGTACTTCTGGGCACAGTTCCAGTTGCTCAAGGATCTCAAATTCGAAGGCGGAGAACTTGTCGCTATTGCTCTTCTGACCGTTGGCGCCATTGTATGGGCACTTGTTCCATTCATTGACACCAAGGCCTCCAAAGAAGAGAGAAGCCCTATCTTCACCATTCTTGGTCTTCTTGTCCTTGCCTTCCTCTTGCTCAACACCTACCGTGTCTACGCAGAGTATGGCTGGTAAATGAAGTTTTTACTCGATCACGCCAAAAGCCCGGTTTACGCCGGGCTTTTGGCGTTGCATCAGTCAGGAGAGCGAACTACCTTCCAATTCAACTCCATTTATTATATTCATGTAAGGGTTGTTCCAGAACTTGGCCTGAGGGAATACCTCGGTGACCAGCGGCTTATGGCTGTTACGGAACAAGACCAGTCACTCTTATTTCAATGGCACAATCAAGGAACTTCGACATTGACAAGCAAAAACGGAAAAAACGTTATTTCCTTTCTTTCTGAAAAATGGGAAAACAAGGATTGCCCCATGTGCGGCAAGGGACCTTGGCAGGTTCAGGACAAGGTGTTTCAGTTAAGCGAGTTTCAGAAAGACAGCCTTGTCGGCGGTGGTCTGATGATTCCTCTCATTCCCATTACCTGCACCAATTGCGGCAACACCTTGCTGGTCAACGCCATCATCTCCGGCGGAATTGATCGTGAGTCGATAACCCAGGAGAAAAAAGGATGAACAATAGCAACCTCAATCTCTCCCAGGGTCTGGAGGTACTGCGCCCAAAAGCCGACAAAGCCTTGCCTATTCCCTGCAATGAATGGGATTTTCTGAAAGAAAAAATCAAGCAACTCACTACCGAACCCTGGTTCTTTCAGTCAGCCGGTTCGACCTTCATTGGAGCTGCACTGGCTACGGCCATTTCCGTACTGACAGGAGCTGTTTCAGCAACCACGGTACAGAACGCTCTCTTTATCGCCTGGACGGTCATTGTTGTCTGCCTCTTTGTTGGTTCCATCTGCCTCTTTTTTGCATACAAGGAACGTCAGGTTCACAGAACAAAAGCAAGTGAAGTCGTTACCCACATGCGACTCATCGAACAACGATTTGAGCGTGAAGAGATTCAGGGATAACGGATTCAGGTAACGTTTATTCACACCACAGCCAAGTTTGATTTCCACACATTCATTGAATCCACTGCCACGGCAACAGTTGCCGCAAAAGCATTATGGCGCCGATGGAAGAAAAAACAGGGGGAGGGGGGGGCGTTACAGATCGGTCAAGACCGCTTCGAGCTTGGTGAGCGAAGCGAAAAGCACCCCACGCTCTAAAATGAAATCTGTGCCTAAAATATCTATAACCACCATATAAATTAATTGATTGTTTTTGCTATGTGTCGTAAATTGACAACATGAAAAAGTTACAAGACACACTGCTCTTCAAGATGAGCACCCGCATCGAGCGCAAGCGTGATGACATTATTCTGCGACAGGATTTTCTTGATCTTGGCGACTATGACCAGGTTGGGCGCTGCTTGCTTCGGTTAGTCAAAGAGGGAAAACTTGTCAAAATAGGCCAAGGCATTTATGTGCGTGCAATTGTATCGCCGCTTGATGGCTCTCCATCTCTTCCCGGAAGCCTTAACAGTCTGGTCCTGGAGGCAATGAAAAAGCTGGGTATTCCTGTTGGCCTGACAGAAATGGAAATCAGGTATAATGATGGCAAAACGACTCAAGTGCCAACAGGTCGCGTAATCGGTGTGCGAAAACGTGTTCGCCGCCGTATTGGATTCGGTGGGTATAGCGTGAGGTTTGAACATGTCGCTTAATCCATCCCAGCCAACGAAATCGGCCATTGAACGTGCCGCTGGCATACTCGTCACAACTGACGAAGCCTTCATTGAGAAAGACTGGCATGTGGTTCGAGCGCTTAAATTGCTTAACGGCCTTCACATTGAAGGGTTACAACTGGCTTTTGGTGGCGGAACATCATTAGCCAAAGCGGGACTTATCAAACGCTTTTCTGAAGATGTTGATTTTAAAGCCACCATACACCCTGCCAGGCACAAGCATTATCGTGAAACGCGCAATATAATAATTGCAGCTCTTGAAATTGAAGGATTTGGTCTTGTCTCCGAAGCTATGGTGCGCGATGGAAGCAGATTCTTTTCGCTTGAACTGGATTATGGTGCAACATTTACGCGGAACCAAAGATTGAGAACGCATATCCGTATCGAGGTGCGTTTTGTGCCGCCACAAATGCCTGTTGTTTTCAAGCCAGTACAGTCACTGTTAAGATTTGCGGAAGGGCAAGTCCCCGACTTCACAAAGGCTGTGCAAGCTGTTCACGACCTTGTGCTAATATCCATGCTATAGGCAATAGGGGAGAGAGAACGGCTTCATAACCCCAACTCGCTATGCGAACCGAGGCGCACCAGTTCAAGAATATCGTCGTCGGTTTTGCGGTAGATCAAAATAAGATCAGGCTGGATATGGCAATCACGGCAATCATTCAAAGTACCGATCAGTGCATGATCGACGGCATTGGGCGGCAAAGCCTTGTCCTCGATCAAAAGAGTGAGGATAGTCGTCAAAAGCGTGTCCAGTTTCTTGCCGTGTATCCCTGATTTCTCGCGGCGATAATCACGCTTGAATCGGCTGGTGTACTTAATCGTCCGCATTTAAGTCATTAAACAACCCATCCAAAGAAGCGGCTGTAGTGAGCCCTCCACGACGAGCGGCTTTAATGGCCTCAATCGTTTCTGCATTGGGAATGAGCGGCTCGAAAGGCAGCGCCTTTTCAGCAGCAACCCGTTTCAACATAAGCCTTATGGCATCGGACAGGGAAAGCCCTATGGAAGCCAGTACAGCGGAAGCCTCAGCCTTCGTTGCGGCGTCAATCCTTGCTCTGACAACTGAATTTTCTATCATATCAATACTCTCCTTTTGTGGCTACAATGTAGCACAATAAAAAGCACGGAGCAAGTATTTTGGGGACGGCAGGGCAGGAACGTTC